>Ga0315268_10002450_pt1 | contig 20863 bp, 21 predicted proteins | sample C1_top_MG_FD_204535 | JGI IMG/M metagenome (GOLD analysis project Ga0315268, IMG submission 204535) | Sediment microbial communities from Yellowstone Lake, YNP, Wyoming, USA - C1_top | ecosystem: Environmental > Aquatic > Freshwater > Lake > Sediment | place: USA: Wyoming | collected 2017-08-01
ACACGCGCGCAGGCATGGGAGATTTTGCATTCGGCGGAACAACTTTGCTCCGCCGCCCTGGTTGCCGCATCGGTAGCGCGCGTGGCCTCCGAGATCAGCGCCAAGCTGGGTGACCGCTATCCGGTGGTGCTGTCGGTGATGGGCGGGGCGGTGGTGTTCGCCGGCCAGTTGTTGCCACAACTGCGCTTTCCGCTCGAGCTCGATTACATTCACGCCACGCGCTATCGCAATACCACGCAGGGCCAGGAGATCGCCTGGAAAGTCCTGCCGAAAGAAGATATCAAGGGGCGCGTGGTGTTGGTGGTGGATGATATCCTGGACGAGGGCCATACCTTGGCCGCGGTGCGCGCCAAATTGATCGAGATGGGCGCGGCTGAATTTTACTGCGCCGTGCTCGCGGTGAAGGACACCGGCCAAGCCAAACCGATTCAAGCCGATTTCGCCGGCCTAACGCTGCCCAATCGCTATGTGTTCGGCTACGGCATGGATGTGCACGGCCTGTGGCGCAACCTGCCTGGAATCTACGCACTCAAGGAATGAGCGCACCCACCATGCGCATGCGATATGCTACAGTTCGCGGTTAATTCTTTTTAAATTTTAAGACACTTACTATCTATGCTCGCTATTATCGGTGGTTCCGGCCTGACCCAACTCGCCAATCTCGAAATTACGCATCGCCAGGTGATTCGCACGCCTTTCGGCGAGCCTTCCGGTGCGCTGACCTTGGGCCATATCAACAGCGAAGAAGTGGTTTTTCTCGCGCGCCACGGCTACGGCCATACCATCGCGCCGCATGACGTGAATTACCGCGCCAATATTTGGGCGATTCATTCACGCGGGGTGAAAGACCTGGTGTCGGTGTCGTCGGTGGGTGGTATTCATGCCGATTTGAAACCGGGCACGATCGTGATTCCGGATCAAATTATCGACTACACGCATGGCCGCCAGATGACGTATCGCGAAGGCAAAGAAACGCCGGTGGTGCATATGGATTTTACCGAACCTTATTGCCAGAAAATGCGTGCGCTCTGTCTGCGCGCAGTGCAAGACGCGGGCGAGACTTGCGTCGATGGCGGCGTTTACGCCGCGGTGCAAGGCCCGCGTTTAGAGACCCGTGCCGAGATCGATCGCTTGGAGCGTGACGGCGCAACCATGGTCGGCATGACCGGCATGCCGGAAGCAGGTCTCGCAAAAGAAATCGGCTTGTGCTATGCGACTATCGCCGTGGTGGCGAATTATGCGGCGGGGCGCGGCTCGAGCAAAGACGCCGTGCATTACGACGAAGTCGATGCGGTGTTGAAGCAATCCATGAGCCGGGTGCGCAATATTCTTGAACATTTGGTAGCGCTGCATGCCGGTTAGAGAGATTTTGCGCATGGGCGACCCACGCTTGCTGCGCGTCGCAGAGTTAGTGGATCGCTTCGATACGCCGGCCTTGCATGATTTAATCCAAGATCTGCGCGATACCATGGCGGCAGCGAATGGGGCAGGGCTCGCCGCGCCGCAAATCGGCGTCAATTTGCAAGTCGTGATGTTTGGCGTGGAACGCAACCCGCGCTATCCCGATGCCGAGGCCGTGCCCTTCACTATCTTGATCAATCCCACGCTGTATCAGTTGGATGAGGAAATGGAAGAGGGCTGGGAAGGCTGCCTTTCCGTGCCCGGCATGCGCGGCATCGTGCCGCGTTTCAAACGCCTGCGCTATACCGGTTTCGATCCCCAAGGGAATACGCTTGACCGGACGGTGGAAGATTTTCACGCCCGTGTGGTGCAACACGAGTGCGATCATCTATACGGCGTACTGTATCCGATGCGCATGAAAGATATGCGCCAGTTCGGCTTCACCGATGTCTTATTTCCCGACCAGGAAGTGGTAGACGATTAGTCGCGCCGCGTTTCGCGCAGAGCGGTTAGCCCAGGGCCGCGAGCAAATCGGTTTCGATTTTCAACACCGTTTTTTGCTTGGAAAGCCGGTCGTCGTCGGCATGGATGAGAAAGGTGTCTTCCGCGCGCTCGCCGAGCGTGTTGATCTTGGCGGTATGCAAATGCACGCCGTGTTTCAGCAACACTTGCGCGATGCGTGAGAGTAATCCCGGCCGATCGCCGGTGGTGACATTGAGCACGTGATATTGGCCTTTTTCATCCGGCACGATAGCGATTTGCGGCGCAATCGGAAAATGCTTCAGCTGGCGGGAGATACGGCCTTGTAGGGGCGGGTCGGGCGGGAGGTTATCGAGTAAGCGTTGCGTGAGCTCGAATTCGATGAAGGACAATAAATCCCGATAGTGTTGCGCGGTATTGCCAACGTCGAGTACGAGAAACGTGTCTAAGGCATAAGCATAAGGCGTGGTGTAAATTTTGGCCTCGACGATGGTGTAATTGACGCGCTCGAAAAAGCCGCAAATGCGCGCGAATAAATCGTCTTGATCCGGCGTATAAATCATCACTTGGATGCCTTCGCCATTGGGCGCGCTGCGGGCGCGCACGATAGGGCGCTCGGTGCGCATCGTGCTATGCAGATGCCGGGTATGCCAGGCAATTTCGCGCACGGCATGACGCAAGAAATAGCTGTCGTCCAACGCGCGCCAGAATACGGCGTGAGCATCCTCGGGGACGGCTTCCTGGCGCAGCAGTTTCAGCGCTTCCGCTTTGCGGATTTCCATCTGCTGATCGAAGGGCACCGCGCCACCGGTAAGCAGACGCCGCGCGGCGCGGAACAAGTCTTCCAAAAGCTTGCCTTTCCAGGCATTCCAGACTTTGGGGCTGGTGCCGCGAATATCGGCCACGGTAAGCAAATAAAGCGCGGTCAAATGCCGCATATCGCCGACCTTGGCGGCGAAAGCAGCGATGATTTCCGGATTGGATAAATCTTGCTTTTGCGCCGTGGCCGACATCATTAAATGCTGCGCGACGAGCCACGTCACCAATGCCGTATCTGCCGCGTTTAAGCCATGCGCGCGGCAGAATTTCCGTGCATCGACCGTGCCCAAGGCGGAATGATCGCCACCGCGGCCTTTGGCGATATCGTGGAACAGGCCCGCGAGATAGAGCACTTCCGGCCGCTCGAAGTTATTGATCAAGCGGCTGCATAGCGGATATTCATGGGCGAATTCGGCCAGCGTGAAGCGGCGCAAATTGCGCACCACGAACAGAATGTGCTCATCCACGGTGTAGACATGGAATAAGTCGTGCTGCATCTGGCCGACGATGCGGCCAAAGGCCGGAATGTAGCATCCCAGCACGCCGTATTGATTCATGCGCCGCAGCGCATGCGTGAGACCGCGCGGCGCGCGTAAAATGGCCATGAATTGTTGTTTGTTGCGCGCATCGCGCCGGAATCGCGCATCGATTCTCGGTACCGCGCGCACCAATCGCCGCAGCATATCGGCGCTCATATCGGTGATTTGCGTCTGTTGCTGCAACCAATGAAACGCTTCGAGGATAGCGCCCGGCTCGCGCTCGAACATTTCCGGCTCGCGCATTTCCAGCAAGCCGCTACGCATTGCGAAACGGGCATTGAGGTTTTGCGCCGCTTCCGCATGCGGATTGGCGCGGCTTTTGAGATCGAGCAGCAAAATTTTATTCATGAGGCCGACGCGTTTAGCGGCGCGATAATAGCGCTGCATCAAAATCTCGGCCGCGCTGCGCGCGCCGCGCGGGGTTACGCCTAAATCTTGAGAGAGCGCGGCCTGGTAGTCGAATAGCAAGCGATCCTCGCGCCGCCGCGCGAGGAAGTGCAAGCGAATGCGCAGATCGCGCAGCAGGCGCTCGGCGCGGCGAATTTCGCGCGCCTCTTGCGAGGACAATAAGCGTGCTTTAACCAGCGCCAGCCATGATACGCCTAGCCCGAGCGCACGGCTGATCCATAAAATATTTTGCAAGTCGCGCAGACCGCCCGGATTTTCCTTGAGATTGGGTTCGAGATTGTAGGCAACGTCATGAAAGCGCAGATGCCGCTGCTGTTGTTCCAGCAGCTTGCCTTCGAGAAAAATGTGCGGCTTGAGCGCTTCCCGGAGCGTCTGCCGGAAAGCGCGGAAAAGCCTGGGATTGCCGTTGATCAAGCGCGCTTCCAGCAGATTGGTTTCGACCGTGATGTCCTTGCGCGCCTCGTCCATGCACTCGGCGGTGGTGCGCACGCTATGCCCCACTTCAAGGCCGATATCCCACAAATAGGTGATGAAACGTTCGAGTTGCGTGGCCAGCACGGCATCCGGCGCACGTTCCAGCAGCACCAGGAGATCGATGTCGGAATAGGGGAACAGTTCGCGCCGGCCGTAGCCGCCGACCGCGAGCAAGGCCAGTCCGGCGGGCAAGCCCACTTCATCCGCGGCGCCGGTCAGCACGTCGTCGATCAGTTGCGACAGCGACTTAAGCAGGCGTTCGGGGTTGGGGCGCGCGGCATACTGGACATGCAATTGCGCGCGATGAGTAGCGAGGAGGGTGCGCCAGCGTGCCGGATCGAGTGCGTCGCGGCGCGTGGCCGTTTCAGGCATGGGCAAAGCGGACTGCCGGTTTAGCGGGCATGCCGGGAGAAATCGTGAGCACTTCGAAGCCGTTTTCCGTGACCAGCACCGTGTGCTCCCACTGTGCCGAGAGGCTGTGATCTTTGGTCACGATGGTCCAGCCGTCGGCGAGTTGGCGAATATCGCGCTTGCCGGCATTGATCATCGGCTCGACGGTGAAAATCATGCCCGGCAGTAATTTCACGCCGGTATGGGGTTTGCCATAATGCAATACTTGCGGTTCTTCATGGAACTTGCGCCCGATACCATGACCGCAAAACTCGCGCACCACGCTATAGCCGTTGGCTTCGGCATGGCGCTGAATTGCATGACCGATGTCGCCCAAGTACTTGCCGGGCGCGATTTCCTCGATACCCAACCACATGCACTCATGGGTGATTTCGCACAGGCGCTTGGCTTGAATCGAGGGTTCGCCCACGAAGAACATGCGGCTGGTATCGCCGTGATAGCCATCTTTGATGACCGTGATATCGATGTTGATGATGTCGCCTTGCTTGAGCTTTTTCGATTCGCTTGGCACGCCGTGACAGATGACATGATTGACCGAGGTGCAAATCGACTTCGGGTAAGGGGTATAACCGGGCGGGGCGTAATTCAGCGGCGCCGGGATCGTGCCTTGTTGCTTTACCATGTAGTCGTGGCAGAGGCGGTCGATTTCGTTGGTGGTGATCCCGGGCTTGACCAGGGGGGCGATGTAATCCAAGACCTCGGCCGCGAGCTTTCCCGCCACCCGCATTTTTTCGATTTCATCTGCCGATTTGATCGTGATAGCCATATAAAATGTAAGGATTTCCGTGAGTTATTGCGCAATTATAGCAGTGCGAGCCGCACCTGGGCATATCTCTTCCGGAAAAGCTTGATTCCTGCGCGGCAAAGCAAAATGCCTTTAAGGTTGAATGGATTAGCCTGCTTATGCTATGATTCGCAGCTTCATTCCGGCACCGTCGGGATGAAAATTCGCACACCCGCTTCACATAAAGGGTGCCGCGTCTTGCGATCAATTTATTGCCGCAAGCCGGTGTCAGGAAAGCGGGTGGAGGACTTAACCCTTTATCAGGAGTACTGAGAATGTCTGTGACCATGCGTCAAATGCTTGAGGCTGGCTGTCATTTCGGCCATCAAAGCCGTTATTGGAATCCCAAAATGGCTCCCTACATCTTCGGGGAGCGTAATAAGATTCACATTATTAATCTGGAAAAAAGCCTGCCCTTGTACCAGGAGGCGCTCAACTATGTGCGCAAGCTGATTGCCAACAAGGGCACGGTGCTGTTCGTCGCCACCAAGCGCCAAGCGCGCGAGATCGTACAAGAAGAAGCCGAGCGTTGCGGCATGCCGTACGTGAATCATCGCTGGCTGGGCGGCATGCTCACTAATTTCAAAACCGTGCGCCAATCGGTGAAACGCTTGCGCGAATTGGATCAGATGACGCAAGACGGCAGCCTGGAAAAGCTTTCCAAAAAAGAAGCGCTGAATTACCACCGCGAACTGGAAAAGCTGATGCGCAGCATGGGCGGCATCAAAGATATGAACGGCCTGCCCGACGCCATCGTGATTATCGATGTCGGCTATCAAAAAGGCGCGGTGACCGAGGCCAACAAGCTGGGTATCCCGCTGGTGGGTGTGGTGGATACCAACCATTCGCCGGACGGCGTGACTTACGTCATTCCCGGCAACGACGACTCCAGCCGCGCCATTCGCTTGTATATGCGCGGCTTGGCGGATGCGGTGCTGGAGGGCAAGGCGCAGATCATGCAAGAAATTGTCGCCGAAGATTTTGCCGAAGCGGGTAGCGCGCCGGCCGCGTAAACAAAAAGGGGCGCTAGCCCCTTTTTTATTAGTACCGAATTGAATTTGTATCGAGGAGTCAGGATATGGCGGAAATTACCGCAGGTATGGTGAAAGCATTGCGCGAGCAAACCGGGCTCGGCATGATGGAATGCAAAAAAGCCTTGACGGAAGCCGACGGCGATATGAAAAAAGCGGAAGACTTGTTGCGCATCAAGAGCGGCGCGAAAGCCACCAAGGCTGCGGGCCGCATTGCGGCGGAAGGCGTGATCGGCAGCTTTATCAGCGCCGATGGCAAACTGGGTGCGCTGCTCGAAGTGAATTGCGAGACCGATTTCGTGGCGAAGAATGATGATTTCTCCGCCTTCGCCAAAGAAACGGCGAAGCGGGTGGCCGAACACAATCCCGCCGATATCGCGGCGCTTTCCAATCTGAAGCTGGCTTCCGGGCAAACGGTGGAAGAAGCGCGCAAGGCGCTGGTGATGAAGCTGGGCGAGAACATGACGCTGCGCCGCATGGCACGCTTTGCGACCGCCGGCCGCTTGTCGGTGTATCTGCATGGCACCAAGATCGGTGTGATGGTGGATCTCGCCGGTGGCGACGATCAGCTTGGCAAAGATTTGGCCATGCATGTCGCGGCATCCAAACCGATTTGTGTTTCCAAGGAGCAAGTGTCGGCGGAACTGCTGGCTAAGGAACGCGAGATTTATACCGCGCAAGCGGCGGAAAGCGGCAAGCCGGCGAATATCGTCGAGAAGATGGTGGACGGACGGATCGCGAAGTATTTGGCGGAAGTGACTTTGCTCGGCCAGCCCTTCGTGAAGAATCCGGATGAAACGGTAGAGAAGCTGCTCGCGTCCAAGAACGCCAAGGTCAACACCTTCCGGATGTTCATCGTCGGCGAAGGCATCGAGAAGAAGGTTGTCGACTTTGCCGCGGAAGTAGCGGCGGCCGGTCAGCTCTAAGCATGGCGCAGCCGAAATACAAACGCATTCTGCTTAAGCTCAGCGGCGAAGCGCTGATGGGCGACGGCGCTTACGGCATCGACCGCGCGACCATCGATCGCATCGTGGGCGAGGTGGCGGCGGTGGTGCGCTTGGGCGTGCAAGTGGCGGTGGTGATCGGCGGCGGCAACATCTTTCGCGGCGTGGCCCCCGGCGCGGCGGGCATGGATCGCGCCACGGCCGACTATATGGGTATGCTGGCGACGGTAATGAATGCGCTGGCGCTGCAAGATGCGATGCGCCGCATCGGCGTGGCGAGTCGAGTACAGTCGGCGCTGACCATCGAGCAAGTGGCCGAGCCTTATATTCGCGGCAAGGCCTTGCGCTATCTGGAAGAAGGCAAGGTGGTGATTTTCGGCGCCGGCACCGGCAATCCGTTTTTCACCACCGATACCGCCGCAGCCTTGCGTGGTATGGAAATGAATGTGGAAATGGTGGTGAAGGCTACCAAGGTCGACGGCGTCTACACCGACGATCCGATGAAAAATCCGGCGGCTACGCGTTATACCCATCTGACGTTCGATGAGGCAATCGGGCGCAATCTGAAAGTCATGGATGCGACCGCGTTCGCACTGTGCCGCGAACAAAATCTGCCGATTTGCGTGTTGAGCATCTTCAAGGACGGAGCGCTGCAGCGCTTTGTGCTGGGCGAGGACGAAGGTACCTTGGTCACGGTTTCGTAGCAGGAGGAGTGGTATGAGCACGACGCAAGCAGTCAAACAATCCGCCGAGCAGAAAATGCAGAAATCCATCGAGGCGTTGAAGAACGACCTCGCTAAAATCCGCACCGGCCGCGCGCACTCCGGCCTGCTGGATCATGTCCACGTCGATTATTACGGCACGCATATGCCGATTCCGCAAGTCGCGAATGTGACCTTGGTCGATGCGCGCACACTGGGCGTATCTCCCTTCGAGAAGAAAATGGTGGGCGCGATCGAAAAAGCGATTCGCGAGTCCGATCTCGGACTCAATCCGGCGTCGCAGGGCGATATGATCCGCGTACCGATGCCGGCCTTGACCGAAGAGCGGCGCAAGGACTTGGCGAAAGTAGTCAAAAGCGAAGGCGAAAATGCCAAAATCGCGGTACGCAATGTACGCCGCGACGCCAACACCACGCTCAAGGAATGGCTGAAACAAAAAACCGTGAGCGAGGATGACGAGCGCCGCGCGCAAGACGAAGTGCAGAAGTTGACCGATCGTTACGTGGCCGAAATCGACAAAATGCTTCAGGCCAAAGAAGCCGAATTGTTGGCTATTTAATCCGCCTACCCATCGAGTCCTGGATGGCCTTCTTTAAAAGTTCCACGCGCAACGTCCCCGAGACGCGTGACATTCCCAAACACATTGCCATCATCATGGACGGCAATGGGCGCTGGGCCAAGCGCCGGCTGCTGCCGCGCATCGAAGGCCATCGCCGCGGCGTGGAAGCGGTGCGCGCGGTGATTCGCGATTGCGCCGAAAAGGGCGTCGAATACCTCACGCTGTTCGCGTTTTCCAGCGAAAATTGGCGCCGGCCGCAAGAAGAAGTTTCGCTGCTGATGCAGTTATTCGTCTTGGCTTTGGAGCGTGAAGTGGTGAAGCTGCACGAAAACGAAATCCGCTTTAAAGTCATCGGCGATTTGTCGCGTTTCGAGCCGCGCTTGCAGCAATTGATCCATGATGGCGAGCGTCTGACCGAAAATAATCAGCGCCTCACACTCACTATCGCGGCCAACTACGGCGGCCGCTGGGATATTCTGCAAGCGGCCAATCGTCTACTCGCCGAGCGGCCCGAGCGCGCTCAAGGTTTTACCGAAGAGGATCTCACCCCTTATCTCTCCATGGCCTATGCGCCGGAACCGGATTTATTTATCCGCACCGGTGGTGAACAGCGCATCAGTAATTTCCTGTTGTGGCAACTCGCTTACTCGGAATTGTATTTTACCGAAACATTATGGCCGGATTTCAATACGCAAGCGCTGGATACGGCGATCACGTCTTATCAAAGCCGCGAGCGCCGCTTTGGCCGCACCAGCGAGCAATTGAAAGAACATGCTTAAGCAACGCGTGCTCGCGGCGCTGGTATTGATTCCGGTTTTTCTCGCGGCGCTGTTCTATCTTCCGCATTGGGCTTGGGCGCTATTCATGGGCGCCGTCACTGCCGGTGCGGGTTGGGAATGGGCGCGTCTTTCCGGTTATCCCACGATCAGCCGTGCGCTCTATGCGGCACTCGTACTCGTCGGGGTTTTTCTGGGATATCTCTATGCCGGCGAAAATAGCGCCGTGTCGAGCGCGATTTTGGCGGCAGCGCTGGTATTTTGGCTGCTAATCGCACCGCTGTGGCTGGCCAAACAGTGGGTGATACGCCATCGGCTAAACTTGGCGTTGACTGGCCTCATGGTGCTATTGCCGACTTGGCTGGCGTTTGTGCGCTTGCGCGAGAGCAGCGCATTGCTGCTGCTGTTTATCATGAGCTTGGTGTGGATCGCCGATAGCGCCGCCTATTTTGCCGGACGGCGCTGGGGTAAACATAAACTCGCTCCCCTGATTAGCCCCGGCAAGACCTGGGAAGGGGTCGTGGGCGCGCTGCTTGCAGCGCAGCTATATGTCGTCTTGTGGAAATGGCTCGCGCCCGATGCATTGCCCTATCTCGCTTCTGTCTCGATGATGTGGCTGATCTTGGCGGCAAGCCTATTGGTTGCGATCAGCATCGTGGGCGATCTGTTCGAGTCGCACATGAAGCGTTGCGCGGGCATGAAAGACAGCGGCCGCTTGATTCCCGGCCACGGCGGTATTTTAGATCGCATCGATAGCCAAACATCGGTGCTGCCGGTGGCGCTGGCGTTGATGGTTTTTTCCGGCTTGAGCAAATAAGGATAGGCGCGTGCAACAGATTACGATACTTGGCGCGACCGGTTCGATTGGCGTGAATACCCTGGATGTGATCGCGCGTCATCCGGAGCGCTTCCGGGTATATGCGCTGACCGCGAACCGGCAGTGGGAGCGATTGTTCGAGCAGTGCCGTCAATTTAAGCCGCGCTACGCGGTATTGCTGGATGCCGTGGCGGCGGAACAATTGCAGCGGCGATTAAAGCAGGCCGGTCTGCGCACCGAAGTACTGCAAGGCATGGCGGCGCTGGAGCAAGTGTCGCGCGCACCCGAGGTGGCTATGGTCATGGCGGCGATCGTCGGCGCGGCCGGCTTACAGCCGGCGCTGGCCGCGGCGCAAGCGGGCAAGCGCGTATTGCTCGCCAACAAAGAAGCGCTGGTGATGTCCGGCCGTATTTTTATGCAGGCGGTGCAGGATCATGGCGCAACTTTGCTGCCCATCGACAGCGAACACAACGCGGTATTTCAGGCGCTGCCGCGCGACGGCAACGGTGACCTGCGTGCAATGGGCGTGCGCCGCATTTTGCTCACCGCTTCCGGTGGGCCCTTCCGCACCATGCCGCTGGCGGCACTGGAACATGTTACCCCGGAGCAGGCCTGCGCCCATCCGAATTGGGTCATGGGGCGCAAAATTTCAGTCGATTCCGCCAGCATGATGAACAAGGGACTGGAAGTAATCGAGGCGCATTGGCTGTTCAATGCGAGCGCGGATCAAATACAAGTGGTGATCCATCCGCAAAGCGTGATTCACTCCATGGTCGAGTATGTCGATGGCTCGGTGCTGGCGCAGCTCGGCAATCCCGATATGCGCACGCCGATTGCCTATGCCTTGGGTTTTCCCGAGCGCATCGACAGCGGCGTGGCGGCGCTCGATTTATTCCAAATCGCCCGGCTCGATTTCGAGGCGCCGGATGCACGGCGTTTCCCGTGCATCGCGCTCGCCTATGCAGCCTTGCGCAGCGGCGGCACGGTGCCGGCGGTATTGAATGCCGCGAACGAAGTCGCGGTCGCGGCGTTTCTCGAAAGACGCTTACCGTTCCGGCGCATCGCGGCGGTGATCGAGCACACGCTCGCCGCCATTCCGACCGGCGCCGCGGATATGCTGGAACAAGTATTGGCGGCGGATAGCCAGGCGCGTCAAGTGGCGCGCGAACATATAGAACGGAGCCAAGCCTTATGTTGACATTGATTGCTTTTCTCGGCGCGCTTGGGATATTGATCGTCTTTCACGAGTTTGGACATTACGTGGCGGCACGGCTGTGCGGTGTGAAAGTACTGCGCTTTTCGCTGGGTTTCGGCAAAGCGCTTTATCTCAAGCAATTCACGCCGGGCGGAACGGAATGGGTGCTGGCGGCGTTTCCCCTAGGGGGCTATGTAAAAATGCTCGGGGAGCAGGATGACAATGTACCGCCGGAAGATCTGCCTTTTGCGTTTAACCGGCAATCAGTGGCTAAGCGATTTTTTATCGTAGCGGCGGGGCCGCTCGCGAATTTTCTGCTGGCGATTTTGATTTATTGGGGATTGTTTATTCACGGTATGCCGGGCCAGCGCCCGCTGCTGGACACGCCGCCGGCGGAAACCGCCGCGGCGCGTGCCGGGATTGCCCATTGGGATACGATCGAACAAATCGACGGCAAGCCGGTACAAACCTGGGAAGACGTCAATTGGTATTTGGCGCAGAAAGTGGTCGATGGCGGCGAAGTGGCCTTGTCGGTGCGCAATGCGCGTGGCCAAGATAGGGTGCGATCGCTACGTCTGGCCGGTGTGAGCGGCGATGACCTGGATAAGGATTTCCTGAATAAATTGGGTTTGCGTCCGGCACCTACCGTTCCCGCGCGCTTGGGGCAAATTTTGGCGGATTCGCCGGCGCAGCACGCGGGCCTTAAAACTGGCGATCTCATCCTTGCGGTGGAGGGTGTGCCGGTGGGGGATTGGAATAGTTTTTCCCAAGCCGTACGCGCCAAACCTGGCCAATCGATTGTGTTGACCGTGCTGCGCCAAGACAATATGCGCACACTGGCGGTCGTGCCGCAACGCGAACAGGTCGAAGGGAAAACCATCGGCCGCATCGGCGTGGCCCCGGATGTGTTGGTGACCGTGCAATACCCAATGGGCAAAGCCTTGGTTCGCGGTGCGCTAAAATGCTGGGACACCAGCGTGTTCAGTCTGAAAATGATGGGCCACATGGTCAGCGGCGAGCTTTCTTGGCGCAATTTGAGCGGCCCGCTGACCATCGCCCAAGTCGCGGGAGAAACAGCGCACATCGGTTGGCTGCCATACCTGCTATTTATCGCCTTGGTCAGTGTCAGTCTCGGCGTGCTGAATCTGCTGCCGGTGCCCATCCTGGATGGCGGACATTTGATGTATTATATGATTGAGGCGATCAAGGGTAAGCCGGTGTCGATGCAAGCCATGGAAATCGGACAACGCATCGGCATCGTGGTACTGATGATGCTCATGTCTGTCGCTCTCTATAACGATATCGCCCGGCAACTGGGACACTAATCATTCTATGAAATTCAGAATCCTTTTCCTCTTTCTGGCGTGGATGGCTTGCGCTGGCCGCGTGTTCGCATTCGAGCCCTTCGTTATCAAGGACATTCGTATCGAAGGCATCCAGCGTACCGAGGCCGGCACCGTATTCAGCTATATGCCGGTCAAGGTCGGCGACACGCTGACTGACGAAAAAGCCGCCGCCACCATCAAGGCCTTATTCGCCACTGGATTCTTCAAGGATGTGCAACTGGAGCATCAAAATGGCGTGCTCATCGTGCAAATACAGGAACGGCCCGCGATCGGCCAAATTGAATTCAACGGCCTGAAGGAATTCAGCAAGGAGCAGATGAAGGAGGGCTTCAAGCAGATCGGTTTGGCCGAAGGGCGCATTTTCGACCGCGCGCTGTTGGATAAAGCCGAGCAAGAGATGAAGCGCCAGTATTTGTCGCGCGGTAAATATGCCGCGGAAGTTAAAACGACCGTTACGCCCCTGGAACGCAATCGGGTAGCGATTCAGTTTGACGTGAACGAAGGCGAGGCGGCAAAGATCCGGCAAATCAATATCGTCGGCGCGAAAACTTACCGCGAAAAAGATTTATTGGCGCTGTTTACGCTCACCCCGCCCACGTGGCTGACGTGGTACACCAAGAACGACCAGTATTCCAAACAAAAATTGGCCGGCGATCTGGAAACCTTGCGCTCGTACTACCTGAATCGCGGCTACCTGGAATTCAACATCGATTCGACCCAGGTGCAAATCAGCCCGAATAAACGCGATATCTACATCACGGTCAACATTCACGAAGGCAAGCGCTACACGGTTTCGGATATCAAGGTGGCAGGCGATTTGACGCTGAAGGAGGCGGAGTTGCGCAAGTTGATCACGCTGCACTCCGGTGAGGTATTTTCGCGCGAGAAACTCACGGCATCGAGCAAAGCCATCGCCGATCGTCTGGGGAATGAAGGCTATGCTTTCGCCAATGTGAACGCCGTGCCGGAGATGGATAAAGAACACCAGCGCGTGGCATTTACCTTTTTCATCGATCCGGGCCGGAAGGTGTATGTGCGCCGTATTTCGGTGGCGGGGAATACCAAAACGCGGGACGAAGTCATTCGGCGCGAGGTACGGCAGTCGGAAGGCGGCTGGTATGACCAAGAGAAGATCAAGCGTTCGCGCGAGCGGCTGGATCGCCTCGACTATTTCAAATCGGTCAATATCGAAACCCCCGCGGTGGCCGGCACCACCGACCAGGTCGACATGAATATTGCGGTGGAAGAAAAAGCCACCGGCAGCATTATGGCCGGTGCCGGTTTTTCCAGCGGCGAAGGGCTGATATTAAGCGGCTCGGTTTCCCAATCCAATGTGCTGGGCTCGGGCAACTTCCTCTCCCTGCAAGTCAACACCAGCAAAATCTACAAAACTTATGCGCTTTCCTACACTAACCCCTATTACACCGATGACGGGATTAGCCTCGGCTTAGATGCTTATGTGCGCTCATCGAATTTCAGTTCCTTGTCGATCTCCAGCTATACGACTTCCTCCAAGGGCTTCGCCGTGCGCACCGGCGTTCCGCTGAACGAGACGGATAGTATTAACTTTGGGCTGGGTTTTGACCAGACCAGCATCAATCTATTAAGCACGGCCTCACCCACCTATGTCGATTTTGTGAATACCTTCGGTTCCAATTATTCGACGCTGCGCGGCGATGTCAGTTGGGCAAGGGACAGCCTGGATAACCACGTGATGCCAACGCGCGGTATCGTACAGCGCGCATCCAGCGAGGTGGGCTTGCCGGGCGCCAATCTGCAATACTACAAGGTCAATTTGCAACAACAGTGGTATCACCCGCTGACTAAAGATCTCACTCTGATGTTAAACGGCGAGATCGGCATTGCAAACGGGCTGGGCGGCAAGCCACTGCCTTTCTTCAAGAACTATTTCGCGGGTGGCGTCACCTCCGTGCGCGGCTATAAAGCCGGCACGCTGGGACCGGTAGATAGCAATGGCTATGCGATCGGCGGCACCAAGCGCTTGGTCGCGAACGCCGAGTTGTTCATGCCCATGCCCGGTTCGGGTCAGGACAAATCGTTTCGCCTGAGCGTCTTTTTCGATGCCGGTGCAATCGTGGCGAACGGCAGTCCTTTCAGTATGAGTGACATGCGTTATTCCACCGGGATTGGCGTGAATTGGATCTCACCCGTCGGGCCGTTGCGATTCAGCCTGGGGAAACCGCTAAACGCCAAGCCAAGTGACAAGAAAGAAGTATTTCAATTCCAATTAGGCAGTGTGTTTTAGGAGCATCGAAGTGAGCGGAAGAAAACTATTGTTCGGCCTCCTGTTGGCCATGGCGGCGCAAATGACATTTGCCGCGGAACTCAAGATCGGCTTCGTCAATACCGAGCGCATCTTTCGCGAATCGGCGCCGGCGATACGGGCAAGCAAAAAACTCGAGAAGGAATTTGCCGCGCGCGATCAGGAAATACAAAAAATGGCCAAGCAGTTTCGTGATATGCAGGCACATTTTGAAAAAGAAAATGCCACCATGAGCGACAGCGATCGCCGCGCCAAAGAACGTGATCTCGCCAACTTGAACCGGGATCTGCAGCGGGCGCAACGCGAGTTTCGCGAGGATTTGAATGTACGCCAAAACGAGGAGCGCGCCGCGTTTCAGGATCGGGTCAATAAAGCCATCAGCGATCTTGCCGAGCGCGAGAAATTCGATCTGATTCTGCAAGAAGCGGTTTTCGTCAGCCATCGCATCGATATTACCGACAAAGTGCTGCGCGCACTCGCGGACAAATAGCGCAGACGGTGACTCAAGACCTCCGTGTCAATCTAGGCGAACTGGTACGCACTTTCGGCGGCGAGTTGATCGGCGGCGCCGATGTGGTGCTTACCGGTGTCGGCACGCTCACGGGTGCCGGCCCCAGCGAAATCACCTTCCTATCGAATAGCAAGTACCGCCCCCTGTTGCCGGGAACGCGCGCGGGTGCCATCATTCTCCACGCCCAAGATCAAGAGGCGACCGCGCTACCGCGCATTGTCACGAACAATCCTTACGCGTATATGGCCAAGGTATTGGCTTTTTTCCATCCGCTGCAACGGCCAGCAGCAGGCATCCACGCCACGGCCGTGGTGGATGCCACGGCGACGGTGGCGCCGGACGCGGCGATTGGCCCCTATGTGGTGATCGCTAAACAGGTGACTATTGGCGCCAGCGCGGTGATCGGGGCGGGGTGCCATATCGGTGCGGCAACCCGGATCGGGGAGGACACGCTACTGCATCCCGGCGTGACGGTTTATCACGGATGCCTGCTCGGCGCGCGCGGCATTTATCATTCCGGTGTCGTGATCGGCGCCGATGGTTTTGGGATTGCCCAAGAACAGGGGCAGTGGCATAAAGTACCGCAAGTCGGAGGCGTGCTGATCGGGGATGATGTCGAAGTCGGCGCTAATACCACCATTGACCGCGGCGCGCTGGATGACACGGTGATCGAAGACGGGGTAAAACTGGATAATCAAATTCAAGTTGCGCACAACGTACGCATCGGCGCGCATACCGCGATCGCCGGCTGCGTCGGCATCGCGGGCAGCGCGGTGATCGGCAAGCATTGCATGATAGGCGGCGCGGCCATGATCTTGGGTCATCTCCGCATTGCCGACGGCACCACCATTTCCACCGGCACCTTGGTCACGAAATCCATCGAGATCCCCGGTACCTATAGTGCCATGTGGGCTGCCATGCCGCATCGCGAATGGTTAAAAGGCGTGGCACAATTGCGCCGGATGGACGAATTGGCGCGGCGCGTACGCGAATTGGAAGAAAAAATTCAAGCCTTGGAAAGGAAATCACCGTGAGCGCAATGGATATTCACGAAATTTTGCAATATTTGCCGCATCGCTTTCCCTTTCTGATGGTGGATCGGGTGGAGGAAGTGGAACCGGGAAAACGTATCGTCGCGATTAAAAATGTCACTATCAACGAACCGTTTTTCCCCGGTCATTTTCCCAATCGGCCGGTGATGCCGGGCGTGTTGATTCTGGAAGCCATGGCGCAAGTAGCGGCGATTCTGTCGTTCAAGACCGCGGGCACCAAGCCCGACGCCAATTCGGTTTATTACTTCGTCGGCATCGATAATGCCCGCTTCAAGCGCCCAGTGGAGCCCGGCGATCAATTGCGGCTGGATGTGCACGTGTTGCGCACGATCAAGGGCATTTGGAAATTCGCGGGTAAAGCGTCTGTCGGCGAGCATATCGTGGCCGAGGCCGAACTCATGTGCACGGTACGCAACGTCGCATGATACACGCTACCGCCATTGTTCATCCGCGCGCCCACATCGGTGCGAATGTCAGCATCGGACCCTATGCGGTCATCGGCGAACATGTCGCGCTGGGCGAGGGTACCAGCGTCGGTGCGCATGCCGTGATTACCGGCCATACGACGATTGGCCGCGATAATCGGATTTTTCAATTCGTTTCGCTGGGCGAAGTGCCGCAGGATAAAAAGTACGCCGGCGAGCCGACACGTTTGGAAATCGGCGAGCGCAACGTCATTCGCGAATTTTGCACCTTCAACATCGGCACCGCGCAGGATCTGGGCGTCACGCGTATCGGCGACGACAACTGGATCATGGCCTATGTGCACATTGCGCATGATTGCCAAGTGGGCAACCAAACCATCTTCGCCAACAATGCGGCGCTCGCCGGCCATGTGGCGATAGGCGATTACACGGTGCTCGGCGGTTATACCGGCGTGCATCAATTTTGCAAAATCGGCGCGCATGTTATTACCGCAATTAACGCCGTGGTGTATAAAGATATTCCGCCGTACGTGATGGCTGCCGGCAGCGACGGCACCAAGCCGAACGGCATCAATAGCGAGGGTCTCAAGCGCCGTGGTTTTACCCCGCAGGCTATTGCCGCGGTGAAGCAAGCCTACAAGACACTGTATCGCAACGGGCTCACGCTGGAACAAGCAAAGGCCGAATTGCTGGATCAAGCGCGCGCACACCCGGAAGTCCAAACCCTCGTCGATTTTCTCTCCAACGCCACGCGCGGCATTATCCGTTAAGCGCTTATGGGCACGATCCGCATCGCCATCGTCGCGGGAGAAGCGTCGGGAGATTTGTTGGGCAGCCACCTCGTCGCCGCTTTACGTGCGCGTCTGCCGCAAGCCGAATTCATCGGCATCGGCGGCCCGAAAATGATCGCGGCCGGAGTGCAGTCATTCTTCCCGCTGGAAAAGCTTGCGGTAAACGGTTATGTTGAAGTGATCAAAAGCCTCCCGGCCATACTCGCCATACGCCGCCGACTTAAACATAAGCTGCTCGCCTTGCAGCCGCAACTCTTTATTGGCGTTGATGCGCCGGATTTTAATTTTAATCTCGAACGCTATTTGCGTAAGCGTGGCATAAGCACGGTACATTTTGCCAGCCCCTCGATCTGGGCCTGGCGCGGCAGCCGCATTCACCAAATCAAGCGCGCCGTGGATCATATGCTGCTGCTGTTCCCATTCGAAAAAGCGCTCTACGACCAAGCCGGGATTCCTGCCACCTATGTTGGCCACCCGCTGGCGGACGGGATTCCGCTGAACATTGATCGCAACGCCGTGCGCGATCAGCTCAAGCTCAGCCATGCCGCTATCATCGTGGCCTTGCTGCCCGGCAGCCGCCAAAGTGAACTCCAATTACACGCCGACTTGTTTATTCAAACCGCACAACGTTTGCAAGCGCAGATACCTGGTGTTCAATTTCTGGTGCCGCTCGCCACCAAAGAAACACGCGTCTGGTTCGAGTCGGCGCTATATCGTCATGCCGCGACAGACCTGCCGCTGACGATCTTGTTCGGCCATGCGCAGGAGGCAATGGCGGCGGCGAATTGCGTGCTGCTTGCCTCCGGTACCGCAACCTTGGAAGCAGCGTTGCTCAAGCGCCCGATGGTGATTACCTATCGCGTGTCCAGGCTCACCTATCGCTTGATGTGGTCGCGGCGCTATCTTCCCTATATCGGGTTGCCGAATATTCTCGCCGGACGCTTCATCGTGCCGGAGTTATTGCAAGAACAAGCCACCCCGGAAAACCTGGCGCAAGCCATACGCAACTGGCTCGAAGATAAGCGTGCCGGCGCAGCGCTGAGCGATGAATTTCAGCACATGCATTTGGCGCTACGGCAAAACACGGCGCAACGCGCCACGGATGCCATACTCTCCTTGCTGCGAGCGCGTGGCCTATGCTGATTTGCGGCGTGGATGAAGCGGGCAGAGGGCCCTTGGCCGGCGCGGTGTTCGCGGCGGCGGTGATTCTGGATCCGAATAAGCCGATTCAGGGCTTGGCGGACTCGAAGAAACTCTCGGCGCAGCGGCGCGAGCAATTGGAAATACTCATCAAGGAACGGGCATTGGCATGGGCAATCGCCTATGCCAACGCGGAAGAAATCGACCGCCTGAATATTCTGCAAGCGACGCTGCTTGCCATGCAGCGTGCCGTCGCCGGATTGATGATACGGCCGGCACGTGCCCTGATCGACGGCAATCGCTGTCCGCGGCTGGAGATGGAGGCGCAAGCCATCGTGAGGGGCGATGCCAGCGTGCCGGAAATTTCCGCGGCTTCGATTTTAGCCAAGACCGCGCGCGATGCCGAAATGCATTTGTTGCACGAGCGCTTTCCGCACTATGGCTTCGCACAACACAAGGGCTACCCGACACCCACGCATCTCGCGGCCTTACGGCAATATGGCGCGTGTCCGGAGCATAGACGCAGTTTCGCGCCGGTGGCGCAGGTTCTCGATCAATAGGAGGTTTTATGGATCAAGGTATCGCAATTCTGTTGCATGTTTTAGGCGTTGTGGTGTGGGTGGGCGGTATGTTTTTCGCTTATATGGCGCTGCGCCCGGCGGCGGTGCAAACGCTGGAGCCGCCGCAGCGCCTGCCGCTGTGGGCGGCGACTTTCGATCGATTTTTTCCGTGGGTTTGGCTATCGGTGATCGCGCTGTTCGGCAGCGGCTTGTATCTTATCGTCGCACATGGCGGGTTCGCTGCGGCGGCCTTGTATGTTGACCTCATGTTCGCGATCGGCATCATTATGGTACTGATTTTCGGCCATGTATATTTTGCCGCGTTCCGGCGTCTGAAGAAACGCGTAGCAGCACAGGAATGGAAGGCCGCCGGGGCCGCTTTGTCGCAAATTCGCGTTTTGATAGGCGTTAACCTAAGCCTCGGAATGGTCAATATAGTGATTGCCATTCTCGGAAAGTTTTTCGCCTGATCTAAAGGCAGGGTGAGAATGATTTGCAGGGTATACGCTTCGCGTTAGACTGTCTCTCAAATGTATTCGCCGCTACTCTATCGCCCTCCTTTTTCCCAACCCACGGCTGGGATGCGGGGTATCGCATGAAAGCCCAAAAGCTGTGGTTTGTGCGGCAGGGGGGACGCATTTCCGGCCCGTTTCCCGCCAAGCTCATCAGTCAAGATTGGATGTTGGGCCGATTTCAAGCCACGGACGAAGCGAGCATCGACCGGGTGCTATGGGCGCAAATCCAAGAAATCCCGGAGTTACAGCCGCATATTACCGGGGTTCAGCATCGCCTTGCCGGAACTACCGACGCACCGCGAGACTGGGAACGCGGACGGCGCGAAGCCGCGTTGCGCTGGGTGGACGAACGGCATCAGCGAGATCGGCGCAAGCAGGGCGAACAGCCCAACCCGCTCGCGATAAACCACCGCAGCCAGGAGCGGCGTATCCATCCTGAAAGTCCGGAATGGGCCATACTGCGTCAGCGCCATGCGGAATTGGCAATCAAACTCAAGCGTCGGCGCGACCGCTTCATCGGCATCGGCGTGGTATTGCTGGGGCTGCTCGCGCTGGCACTGTATGCGGTGTTCCATTTTTCCTCGATTCACCCGGTGAAAGTCGGCTTTCATGATACTGATGCGCAGGTAATGATTTGAACGTCGCGAACGCACGGTTCAGGCATGTCACTTCCGCCGACAATCCGCAATTCAAGCAACTCAAGAAAATCGCCGGTTCCGGCCGCGAACGGCGCAAGCTCGAACAAACGCTATTGGACGGCGTGCATTTGCTGGACGCGCTGGCGCACGTGGGAGGACAGCTCAGCTTAATCGCGTTGCGCGAGGGCGCGGAAGCAGTGCCGGAAATCGCGCAATGCGTGGCACGCTTCGCGGCAACCCA
>Ga0315268_10002451_pt1 | contig 20861 bp, 13 predicted proteins | sample C1_top_MG_FD_204535 | JGI IMG/M metagenome (GOLD analysis project Ga0315268, IMG submission 204535) | Sediment microbial communities from Yellowstone Lake, YNP, Wyoming, USA - C1_top | ecosystem: Environmental > Aquatic > Freshwater > Lake > Sediment | place: USA: Wyoming | collected 2017-08-01
AGAAAATTTTATCTTATATAGCTTTGTTTATTTCTTATTTTTATCAGAATGTATAGCGAGAGAAGGTTGGATATCGAACAGTTCGTGGTTAAAAATGGAATAGTGAAAATGATAGAGCGAAGATGTTCATCTTTAACAGGCAAAGCACAGAGGGATAAAGAAACGAAGGGAATTAGGTATTTAGGGGTTTAGGCTGTTAGGGGTCTGTCTTTTCCTAAAAACCTAAACACCTACAGCCTCATAGCCAAAAAAGTTCAATATTCAGCCGCTCACCGTGTGTATACTATTTGTATCGGTAAGTCCTTAAAAGCTGATCGTGACCGGATACATATAAGGTCCTCTCTGGACCAGAAGGAGCAGGCTGTCCTGATCAGCATTTGAAATGATAACGTCCTGGAAATCTTTCAGGTTGTTTATCTCCTTATCATTGATCTGATGGATAATATCACCGTTTTGAATACCTATCTTCCTGGCAGGGCTCTTATCTCGAACAGAGGTCACAACCACGCCAGGATTCTGATAGTTCCTGCCCCGTGACTTGAAATCTTTCACGGTCAATCCCAGCAGGTCCCTGGCGATTTTTTCAGCGGATTCCTGAGTCAGTCGTGCAGGTTTAAGGCTGATGGCAGCAGGCTTTCCTCCACGTACTATTGAAATTTTCATGGTACTGTCCGCAGTAAATCCAGCCGCAACCGAGGAGTAGATCTCCTGGGAATCGATCGGGTCCTCATTGATTTTCAGAATGATGTCTCCCCTTTGAAGCCCTGCATTTTCCGCCGGGCTGCCGCCGATCACGCGGGTTATAATGACTCCCGATGGATGGTCGAGAGAGAAATAACTGGCCAGTTCCTTGTTTAAATCCTGAACACGCAGGCCAAGCCAGACCTTGCGGACCTTTCCGTAGGTGATCAAGTCATCGATGATTCTCTTGGCCCGGTCGATGGGGATAGCAAAACCTATCCCTTCGGCTTTCTGGTAAATGGCAGTATTAATACCGATCAATTCGCCATTGATATTCAAAAGAGGCCCCCCGCTGTTTCCGGGATTGATGGATGCATCTGTTTGAATGAAGCCCTGGTAAGCCAAATCGTTGTTGACCTTTACGGTACGGTTGATAGCGCTGACAAGGCCGCTGGTCACGGTATGTGACAGGCCGAAAGGGTTTCCGATGGCCACCACGGTTTCACCTACCATCAGGTCATCGGACTTGCCCAGGGTTACATAGGGAAGGATCTTTTCGGAGTTTATCTTTACTATGGCCAGATCGGACCGGGGATCCGAGCCGATCAGTTTTCCCTCGAATTCCCGCTTATCCGCCAGGGTAATCATGATTTTCGATGCCTTTAAAATGACATGCTCGTTGGTCAGAATATGTCCCTTCGAGTCAATAATGACACCTGATCCCAGGCTCTGCTGCTTATAGCTTCTCTGAGGAAAGGAATCGAAGAAGTTATCGAAAAAATTATTAAAAAACGGGTTGCCAAACGGGTTCCCTCTCTCCTGCACGATTCGCTCGGTGCTGATATTAACTACCGCAGGGCTGGCTTTCTCGACGACTTTTACCACCGGCGTCTTGCGGGATTCGAGGGACTCGCGATACTCGCGGGAGTTAGTGGAGGGCGATGCCCTGTCGGCGCCCGGCTTTGCATCGCTGCCCGCACCGCCCTGACTGGCGGCATTGGCAGCCCTGACTGGCCCGGCCAAGATAAGCAGCAGGAGGAGAAAGGCCATGATCGATCCCAGAAAATGAAAAAAGCCCTTCTTATGATGATGCTTCTCATGCACTTGATTCTCGTCGCCGCTTATTTTGGCATATTCGCGCAATAGCTCTTCCTGCTTCAAGGAAAGCTTCGTGGGGACATCCACGACCACCGTTACCAGTTGATCTCCCGTACCCTTGCCGTAGACATTGGGAAATCCCTCTTTTTTGATGCGTAAGACCGTACCGCTTTGGGTTCCTGCGGGTATCGAAAGCTTGTGCAGTCCGTGGAGGGTAGGAACTTCGATTTGCGCTCCCAGTGCAGCCTGGGGAAAGGATATGGAAACCGCGCACAGGACATCATCTTCCTGCCGGGAAAAAAATTCATCCTCTTTGACCTGGATGAAGATATACAGATCTCCGGGCGGACCTCCACGCTCGCCGAGAGCGCCCTCGCCCATAAGCCGAAGCTGCGAACCATTATCGACACCAGCCGGAATCTTGATGTGTAATTTTCTTTTCTTTATAACTTTGCCTGCCCCTCTGCAATCCGTGCACGGGTTCTCAATGACCTGACCGGTGCCTCTGCACTGCGGACAGACAGTGGTAATGCTTAAAAAACCCTGAGTATGACGAACCTGGCCGTGCCCTGCGCAGTAACGGCATACCGATGGCGGAGCACCCGACTTTGTTCTGCTTCCCTGACAGGTTGGACAGGTCTCGTACCTTTCCACTTCGATATCGGTTTCCATTCCAAATGCCGCATCACGGAAGGAAATCGACATATCGTGCTTCAGGTCTGATCCTCTGGTTGGACGGGGCCGACCTGTCCTGCCCGCTCTGAATCCAAAAAGATCTCCGAAAATGTCATTAAAACTGCTGAAGATATCACTACCGAATATATCGTCAAAATTGAATCCGGTAAAGCCTGCATTTTGGAGTCCTTCAGAGCCGAATTGGTCGTAGAGGCTTCTCTTTTGCGAATCACTCAGGACCTCATAGGCTTCAGAAGCCTCTTTGAATTTTTCTTCTGCCTCAGCGTTTCCCGGATTGCGATCGGGATGATATTGCAATGCCTTTTTCCGATAGGCTTTTTTTATCTCTTCCGCACTGGCATCTTGAGATACCTCTAAGACTTCGTAGTAATTCCTCTTGATCATAATCTCAATGTCCTTGCCTCAAGCCTTTCTCTATTCAAAAATTAAAAATATGGAGAGAGAATTATTATCTTGTCAATGCCGTATAACGCAGGCGCTTTATCCTGCCTGAAAACAGCTCACTCCCCAGGCTGGATTTTTTCTCCTATAAAGCCTTTTCAAAAATAAAAGATTGACTCTATCAACCTTTTGATTAATAATTATGTTAAGTCTACCCATACATCACATCGGCACGCATTGCTATTTATCCATGCCGAAAAAGAGCATCTGAATGGTGTCTTATATGCTCATGGCCATTAACCAAGTATATTAAGTATCGTGAATTACGCGATATTTTATTTTTATCGCGCAATTATTTTACAACCAATGAGCTTCCTTGTCAACAAGGGGGTAAGGAGATTATAGCGGTTCCCAGACGTGTATGCTACAAGCACCGATGAGGCAGGGGACAGATTTCAAATCTGTCCCCCTTCAAGCAGTAGTTCACTCAAGCTTAGAACCGCTATAGATGTTCCCCAGGTTGAGAATATTTTTTTGACAGGATAACAGGATTGACTAAGTACTGATCGCCTCAATTGCGCGGCCAGTTAGGTTGGCTGGCAATGATCTTCGTTTCGGCTATTTCGTCATTCCCGCGAAAGCGGGAATGACGTTGATGGTGCCCGAATCTATGAGCAACCCCGGCCAATGCTATCCGAGCGCGTATTTATGGCGATCTGTACTAAGAGGCTATCCGAAAAGAGGGAATGCCTTCAATAGCCGTGCCGTCTCCCAGGACTTTTCGGATAGGTTCTAAGTACACGGCGCATTAAATGCGCAGCCAGTATGTAGGGGCAAAGCCCTTTGTGCCTGCCCTTGCTCCCGTGTGCGGGGGCCACAGAGGGCCTCCCCTACAATTGGTCGGAACTGGTCGCGTAATTCCCGCGACCTGTACTAAGGATGCATTACAAAATAACATGAGCAATTTTTTTGTATTAAATGCCTGATGAAAAATAAATTGCCCAATCAAGCTGGTTAAGTTATTTCGTAATGGACACTAAGTACATAGCGCATGTTGATCCTGTTATCCTGTCAAATCTTTTCCCATAACAAAGATGGGGAACATCTGTAAGGAGATTAAGATGCCGAGAAAGCTTAGTTTGGAAAAAATTACCAAGGAAATCGAAGAGCTTACACCACAGGAGCAGCTAAAATTAGTGGAAAGTCTGATCCATAGGTTGCGAAGGACCGGAGTTGCAGAAGAGAAATCTCTTGATTGGAATCAACTCTACGGACTTGGTAAAGGACTCTGGGAAGGGGAAGATGCTCAAGAGTACGTCAACAGATTACGGGAAGAACGAGTATGACCCTTGCTGATGAGATTACCAGGATCAGAAGCATATTCATAGATACAGCACCGATTATTTACTATATTGAAGCACATCCACAATTTGGCCCTCTCAGCAAGGAGGTTGTTGATACTTTTCAATCAAGGGCGCTGAAAGCTTTTACTTCCGTCATTACTCTTGTTGAAGTCTTACCGAAACCAATCGAGACAGGTCAGGAATGGCTAGCCAAAAGGTTTGCAGATTTCTTAAGGTACGCCAAAGGTCTTACTCTTATGGAGATCTCGTCAGACACGGCGGAGGTGGCGGGGAAGTTGAGAGGACATTATCCTTCCCTTAGAACGACGGATGCCATTCAGCTTGGTGTTGCGATTAAGGCTGGAGCCGATGCTTTCCTTACCAATGATGCTAAGCTTAAGCAGATAAAGGAGATAAGGGTTCTGATTTTGAAAGATTATTTATTATAATTTGCGGGCACATCCTTCGAGCCTATCCCAAAACGGTGAAAGGGATCACCGTCTTTACCGTTTCATCGTTTCACCTGTTCAACGTTTCATCTTTTCACCCCTCCTTCTCCTGCACACAGAAGGGAGAGCGGCTCAGCGTATGAAGATGTGGAGATATATTACATGAAGCAAGACAATAATCGGCCAGTATCCTTTCGATCGTTCGGCATCTGGATCTTAATCCCTGGTATCATCCTGCTGGTTCACGGCATCTGGGGATGCGGACAGCCTTATGTTTATGACGATATCAACGAGTTGCAGGTCATGCGCTCGAATTACCAGGGGGAAAAACCGGAACCAGAATACATCCTGAACCGTGGAGATGAGGTAGAAATTACCTTTTATTACAATCCTGAACTTAACACGAAAACGGTCATCCGGCCTGACGGAATCATCTCCCTGCAGCTCATTGGAGATGTCAAGGTAGGGGGGCAGCCCACTTCAAAGGCCCAACAGGCCATTCGGGAGAAGTATGCAAAGGTCCTTCGCGATCCGCAAGTCACTCTGGCCGTAAAAACCTTCTCGCAGCAGATCTATGTTGGAGGGGAGGTAGTCCTGCCGCAGATGGTCAACCTGGGGGGTGGCAAGACAGCACTTCAGGCCGTCTTTGCAGCGGGGGGATTCAAAGATACCGCGGAAATGCGCAGTGTTCTCATTTTGCGGGGAATCGGGCAACCAGACTTTCGGGTAATCAAAGTTGATCTCATGAAACTGTTTTTAAGCAAGAGGCTGGTGAAAAATGATCTCCCGTTGCAACCCAATGATGTAATTTATGTGCCCAAGACTATGATCGGCAAAGTGGACCAGTTTGTTGATCAATATATGAATAAGATTGTTCCCAGCAAGTTTTTCTCGGACCTCGTTCGGGGAAAGTAACTGCTATAGGCTTAAGAGGGGTAAAGGCAGCGGCTCTCGCCCGAGAAGGGGGAAAACCCTTTTGGAAAAGGGTTTTCCCCCTTGAACCCCCGCCACAGGGGATCCCTGTTTCCCAAAACTTTTAAAAGTTTTGGGAAGATGGCTTGGAAGAAACCCTTTTTCAAAAGGGTTTCTTCCAAAATCAGTGCCCGCATGCTTAATTCCCCCGGCCTTTACTAAGAGAATCGCCTGGGATAGCAAGGATGAACAGGTAAGGGAAATAGCAGGATAATAGTAAGGATGGATGAATACAAGGTTGCAAATAAGTCCCTGCGGGACCTGCTTTATATAATTTTTAAACACAAAGGGAAAATTGTACTGGTTTCCCTGGCTGTGACAGCTTTAGCTGTTTTTGTGATCAGCAGGCAGGTACCAGTATATGAGAGTACAGCCAAAGTCCTGGTCAAAGAGGGGAGGGAAAATTCCACGCCCACCACGGCTATTATGGCCGTACCCGAACGGATCGTGGATATTACGCGGCAGGAGGATGTCAATTCGGAGATCGAAATCCTTCGAAGCAGGCTGTTGGCCGAGCGGGTGGTAGAGAAACTGGGTGTGGATTTAACCGAATCTTCAAGTGGCCCAGATAAAATGAAGGAGCGGTCTGCCGCGGTTCAAAGTTTGCACCGGATTGCTCACGAATTGAAAAATTTGTTTCACACCTTGTTCCCTTCTGTCTTTCCGGCCCCTTCGCCCTTATCCGGCTTAGAATCTGCATTGCTTCGGCTGCAAAAAAACCTTGAGGTCAATTTGATCCAGAATTCCAATGTGATCCAGATCAGCTTTTCTGATCCCAATCCCCATGTATCTGCTGATGTGGTCAATACATTGCTGGACTTTTACCTTGATCAACACCTTCTGGTGCATAAAACGCCGGGTGCCTATCAATTTTTTTCCGATCAGGCGATCGACTTTCAACGACGACTGGAGGCATCGGAAAAAAAGCTGGAAGAATTCAAAAAGCAAAGCTCTCTGGCTGAGTTAAGCCTGCAAAGAGAGATCCTGATCAAGCAGAAGGGGGAGTATGAGGACAGCCTGGAGCAGATGAGTGGCGAAATTGATGGACTCCAGAAGGAGTTATGCAAGCAAAAAGAGCAGCTTTCGCAGCAGAAGGAACAAATCACGCTTCTGGATATTTCCAGAACAAATTCCCTGAAAGATCAATTGAATTCGCAGCTTTCCCAACTCAGGATTCAGGAAAACAAGCTGATGAATATGTATGCTGATGCAAATCAGCGTGCTATTCTCGATATCCGCAAAGAAATTCAGGAAGTGAAATCACAACTGGCGGAATTGAGCGGCCCTCCGGAGCAATGCGAGGTGCAGATTGGTCCCAATAATGTTTATCTCCAGTTGACTGAATCGATGTTAAAAAATCAGGCTGACCTGGAGTCCCTCATAGCCAGGAGGCAAAACCTTCAAAAAAATCTGCTCGTCTGTAAACAAAAGCTGGACGACTTTAATAAGAGCGAACTTGAGCTCAACCAACTGGAGCGTCAAATCAAAATCGAAGAGGAAAATTACCAGCTCTATAGGAAAAAGGTAGAGGAAAACCGGATTTACGACGCTATGGATACAGCCCGCTTTGCCAATATCAGTGTTATTGAACCAGGCCTGCTCCCCCTGGTGCCCAAACCAGGCAGAAAAGCCCTCAAGGCTTTTATAGCCGTCGTATTAGGACTCACGGCAGGACTGGGGGCGGCCTTGCTCTGTGAAATGCTGGACCACTCCGTAGGGACCGCAGAGGAACTTGAGGCATCATTACACGTGCCGGTCCTGGGTTCAATCCCTGATACCAAAGAGTAAAAGTGGATGCTGGATGCCAGGTTCAATCCCTGATGTCAAAGAGTAAAAGTGTAAAGGCGTAGAGGAATAATCATGTACACCACGTTTTACGGGCTTACAGGTCCACCCTTTAACAATACCCCTGACCCTGACTTCTTTTTCATGAGTCCTGGCCATCAACGCGCACTTCTTTTTCTGCTATACGCTATCAGGGAGAAGAAAGGGCTGATCACGGTCGCAGGCATGGCAGGCACGGGAAAGACAGCTCTTCTTCAGGTTATCCAGAGGGAAATCGGGCAGACTGTAAAGATGGTCTTTTTCCTCGACACCGGCGCAGGGTTTAATGTACTCCTCAGCCATATCATGGAAAAAGCCGGGATTTGCGACGGACCAGACCCCTCTAAAAATAATTTCGAATTGCTTCGAGAGGGCCTGCTGTACCAAATCCAGCAGGGGACTTCCGTGGTCCTGGTTGTGGATGAGGCCCATGGCCTGGAGTGGCGTCAATTAGAGCATATCCGGCTCCTCTTGAACCTTGAGACTGCCAGCCAGAAGCTTTTGCAGATCGTTCTGATCGGGCAGCCGGAATTGCAAAACAAATTGAATCAGTCCACGGTCCAGCAGCTTAAGCAGAGGATCGACCTGAGTTGCCGGATCGATCCCTTAAGTGAATCAGAAAGTTTTCAATACATCGAATATCGATTGAAAAAAGCGGGACGAGAACAGCAGGACATCTTTTCCTACGAGGCGATGCAAGAGGTCTACCGCAGATCACAGGGGATACCCCGGCTCATCAATAACCTTTGCGACAAAGCGTTATTGCTGGGGTTTACCAGGCAGCAGCACTATATCGATTACGATGTCATAGAAGAACTCTCCTCGCTCTTTGAAAGTCATGATGGGAAGCCAAATCAGCCGCGCCTTGTTCAAAAGGGGTGGGAGCGCACCTCGGCCAGTATGCCCGGTACGTCTGGTGCAGCCAGTGTGCCCGGTACGTCTGGTATGCCCGGTACAGCTTCGGCCACGGCCAGTATGCATGGAGAGGAAAAAAATGATCAACTTCAGATAGTGGATCGGGAAAGCCAGACAGGGCGAGAATACCAGGCAGGTCAAAAATATCAGACAGATCAAGAACATCTGACAGGCCAGGAATACCGGACAGGTCAGGAATACCGGATAAGCCAGGAATACCGGATAAGCCAGGAATACCGGATGGTAAATGCGGACAACCAAATCCATTCCATTCCGGCACAAGGAGAGGATGCGGTCTGGAGGTTCCTGCATGATGGATTGCGGGCGATCCTGGGGCAGCAAGGCCAACGACAGGTAAAAGCAGCAGAGTACTCTACTCGCGCCGCAGGAGCGGAGCGGTCAGGAATTAAGGGAAAATTGCCTCACAGCCCAACTGATGGAGCAAGTCACCACCAGCAGGGATACTCCGGAGAGGATGAGCAGCGGGCCGGACTGGCTGGCCAGAAAAAGGGCAGCGAACAATCTCCCCGTGAGAATAGAGAAAATACCTCGCCATCCGCTCCAAATAGATCAGGTCAAGCCGAAGTATATCCAAATGGAACAAGTCCAAATGCAGCGGAACCGATCAATCGAAAGCCCCTCTCCCCTGAGTACATCAAGCAATTCGAATCGCTGGGTATCGTCATCAAGGACAAAGGGCGGGGGGGAATACTGAGAAGGTGTCTGAATTTTATCCCCAGGCTCTTCACCAGAAACAGCCGCCGTATGATGGAGCTGAATGGGGAGAAATTTTTCTTCCCTTCCAAAATCCTTGAGGAATACCAGAAGATCAAGAATAACCTCTACCAGGCCAATCCTTTGAACAAGGTCCAGAGCCTGGTGTTCTCCAGTTCGAATTCCGGCGAGGGCACTTCCACCGTGGCCATTAATTTTGCGGTCACTTTTGCCCTGACTGAAGAGGCCAGGATTCTCCTGGTGGATGCCAATTTCCGCACCCCGAAACTGCATGGTTTCTTTTGCCTGCCCAAATCGGAGGGGCTGGGAGAGATAATCAGGCAAAAGATCAACTGGCAGGATAGCCTGCGATCCTGCAAAATCCCCAACCTTTCAATCATCACCGCGGGTGAGCCTGGATTGAATCCTGTACACTTGCTCAAATCGGCAGTCCTGGAGAAAACGATTCAGGAGTTTAAAGAAAACTTCGACCATGTTTTATTCGATACCTGCGCCATAAGCGATTATTCCGATCCGATCCTGCTGGGAACACAAATGGATGGCCTCGTTCTGGTAGTTCAGGCAGGCAGGACACGGATGGAAGTCATCCGAAAGACCAAGGATGTCCTCCTCAACGGAGCAGTGCCCATCCTTGGCATAGTGCTGAACCGAAGAAGCCACTATATCCCGGATGCTGTTTACCGGAAACTGTAAAGCCGGCTGCAGGCCGGGGTGGAAGCCTTGGGCGTGGCAGGGAAATAACGCATCTAAAGCACTGTAAGCTACAGTAGCATATATTAAACTATGCTAATATATAATATGTTGGGAGACTTCATGGATTTAGAGATCATTCCGCAAGAGGCAATACAGAGCAGAATTTTTGTCCTTAGAGACAAAAGGGTAATGCTGGTGCGTGACCTGGCTATGCTGTATGGAGTGGAGACTAAGGTATTAAATCAGGCAGTGAGAAGGAACATAACCCGTTTCCCTGATGATTTTATGTTCCAACTTACTAAGGATGAGACGAAATCTCTAAGGTCACAAATTGTGACCTTACAAGAAAATCAACACCTTATGTACATGCCCTATGCCTTTACTGAACATGGAATCCTGATGCTTTCCAGCGTTCTCAACAGTGAAAGAGCTGTGCAGGTAAACATCCAGATCATGAGAACCTTTACCAAGATGCGGGAAGTGTTCATCAACTATCAGGAGATCAAACAGAAGATCGAAGATGATGTAGTTGTAGAAACCGCCTGCCAAGCCGCATAAATAAAATAGAAATTCTAACCAGGTGAACCTGAGAGAGCTTTATTCGGGCAAAGGAGTCAGAAGTCAGAAGCCAGGAGTCAGCAAGGAACGAAGGTGCGTTTCCGAAGGTACGTTCCCGTGTCTCAAAAATGAGACAGACAACCCTTACTCATAAGGTATGGAGCCAACTCGGTGGCCACGCAGATTCCCTCTGCCGAGGGAATCTGCTTAGTCCACCCTACATTATGGACACATGTAGATGTAGGGTGGACTAAGCGACGACGAAAAGGTTTACGTCTCCTCTTGCCAATCGTTTAAGTCGCGTGTCCACCGGAGTTTTTTTACCGAATATTTGAAAGAAGTCTGAAGCTTAAGCCTATCCAGCACTTTGCCCTAAAGTGTGAACAAAATTTTCATTGTGTGGGCTGTAAGCGCCTATACGATCAAGTTATCCCCATCACTCTACCCCTCTCCCCACACAGGGGATATGGGATAACTCCTTGCTATTATTGCAGTAGATTCCATCACCATCGAGGAGGGATGGTAAGCGGGGGCAAAAAGTGTAAACTGAAAAATGAATGATGCCAGAGTTTCCCTGAAGATTTTATGTTTGAGCTGACTGAAGATGAAGTTAAAAGTTTAAGGTACCATTTTGGCACCTTAAAAAGAGACACTTAAGGTATTTACCCTAGCGGCTACCGCCCGTAGTGGGTGATAGTAGGAAAGTAAGAATTGAAGGGTCTTATGGAAACGAAAAAGAATTGGAGAGACATTAAGCCAACACTCATTATCGCTGCAATTGCCGGTACTCTGTGTGCAACCATAGCTACGATCGAGAAAATACTGCACAAAACAGACCTGCCCTGGTCATTTGTGGTACTCTTTTGGATAGTGAATAGTGTCGTCTACTGGCGTATTTTCGAAAGCAGAAAAAGCAGATAAAGATAGTACCCATCAGCATTCAGCCAGGATTCAGAATTCTCATCTCTCATCATTGGCCAGGTACTTTTCAAAAAGGCTTATATTTTGCTCAATTAACTTTACCTATTCCTTCTTGATTCTCTCAAATATTTCTCTGGCTGCGGATTCATCATAAATATGGGACGCTTTATTTCTATCCTCAAGCATGTCAAGGAGTGTTTCTCCACCAATAAGAAAATCCCTTCTCACGCCTTCTTTTATGCATGACCTTGGACTTGCGCACCGAAGTCCTTCATGTTCAAGAAAAATCTTGGTTGTTTTCCAGAAAAGTTCAAAGGTAAACTCAAACCTCTGAATAACCCCATCCTGGTCAAGCTCATCAACAGCTCTTTCTGTTGCTTCCTTCAGACGCACAAAGGCTCTTTTCAGCTTCTGGAGAGAGTACTCTATCTCATTGCTCATGGATCTCCTTTCTCATAAATCTCCCTTCCCATAGTTCCCCCTTCTCATAGATCCCCCTTCTCGTATAAATCACCTATCTCATAAAGTAACTACTCGGGTTGTTAGGCTATATAGGCTGAAGGCTGTCAGGCTAAAAGCCTTACTTGCGTTCGGGATTATTGTCTTTTCCTATAGCCTAAATACCTACAGCCTATCTACCTCAAGTAGTTACCTCATAGATAACTCTACCTTGTTCCAGGATCAGCTTTTTAAACTCAGGATCAACGGTATCAAGGTCGATGAGATCAACCATATAGATGCCAAGCTTTTGATCAAGGGCTTCCTTTAATAGCCGTTCCTTTCTGATGCTCATTTCAACTCCTTCGACAGCGATATCAAAATCTGAATACTCCCTGCCTTTACCGGTTGCCCTTGAGCCAAAGAGAATGATCCTTTTTGGGTCTGCATGCTCTTTTACCATGCTGACAATTAAATCAAGTAATTCTTGTTCTGCCTCGGTGAAGATAGGCGTTTTCATCTGAACGTCTGTTCCTCATGTAATTTGACATGTTCGATCGGTTTTATCGGTTCAAGAGATTTCGTAGCTTTCGAGGGTTTTGTGAAGGAGCACGGTGCCGGGATTGCTGCTGTCGCTGGTTTAGCTTGGCTGAAGGCGATGCCCTGACAGAAAGCGGCGACCTGGATGAGGGCGGAGAGTCGAGCATTTTCTTTTGCTCTTTCTTTTCCGTAAAGCTGCGGGGTACAAAAACCGATTCGCCGCTGATGGGATCTTTGCCGGTGTGATACATGCAGGTAGATCGGGTCATAGGCGTTGGAGTGAAAATCTGGACTCCCTCTACCGGATGATAGTCCCCTTCCTGCTGCAGCTTGCGCAAGGCGGCTGCCAGCTCTTTGGCCTCTTTCCGACCTGTTCCCGGATGAGCTACCATAAAATAATATTTGAGGGCTTGGGGACGGGAACCATTGATCTGCCGGAATAACCGCCGGAACTCCTCAAGCCTGGCATCAATCCGGGCATCGATCCTGGCATCAATTCCGGCCTCTATCCGGCCATCACCCTTTTTCTTCATCCGGTTCTCGATCCTGCTATTAATTCGGTCCTCAAGCCGGGCGTCAGTCCAGCCTTCAACTTGTCCCTCAAGTCGGACAGTATCCCGTTTACCACCCCTTTTACCATCCCGGCCACCACCCCGGCCACCACCCCAATCACCATCCCGGCCACAATCCTTGTTCATGAGGTGCAAGACCTTAGCGGATACATGCTCAGGGGCGATCTTGAGGCATCCGGAAATATGATGCAGGCACAATTCCTTGAGGTACTTCGGGCTCTCGATGGCCAGGTCGTATCGAATACCGCTTCGCACAAAGACTTTTTTGACTCCTGGAATCTGTCGTGCCCGCTGCAGGAGGCTGGTCAGTCTCTGGTGGCTTCGATCGAGTCCGGGGCAGGACAGGCATTCCCTGCGGCAGTCTGGTCCGCGACCCGACCGGCAATCCATGCCGTACATATTAGCGGAAGGACCGCCCAGGTCATCGATATAACCCTGGAAATCGGGATGTCTGGTTAATTGGCGGATTTCAGCCAGGATAGATTCTTCACTGCGCGATATGATCCGGTTTCCCTGGTGAAGAGCCAGAGAGCAAAAAGAGCAGTTGCCAAGGCATCCACGGTGAGTCACGACCGAAAAGCGGGCCATAGCCAATTCCGGAAATTCAACAGGAATTTTTCTGCTATAGGGCAGCCCATAGATCCAGTCAAGATCGACAGGGCTATAGTTCGGCATACGATACTGGAGGACAAAGCGATTGGCATGAGGCTGGGCCAGGTTCTGCTGATTGGAAAAGAGACGCTGGCCAGCGCAAAACTGTTCAGGGTCCGTGGAAACCTGCTCAAAGGAGGGGATCAGTTGAAAACCCGAAGGGACTAAAGACCGTATGATGCAGGTCCCGGCAATACCGTCCAGGCACTGACTGTCCAAGCCTTGCGCGTCTACACCTTGCCTGCTCACGTCTACACCTTGCCTGCCCACGCCCACGTCCTGCGCGCCCGAATTTTGGCCGTTCTCCAGGCATTTCTGGCCGCCCAGATCATATCCGTCAAAATCCTGCCAGTTTCCGTCCCACTCCTGCCCGTTCTCTAATCGTCTCTCTAACCGCCGGGCAATTTCGATTACCTGCAATTCCCCTGGCCCATACACAAGGATATCTGCGCGAGAGTCCAGAAGGATACTTCGGCGGACCCTGTTTTGCCAGTAATCGTAATGGCCAAACCGCCTCAAGGAAGCCTCAACACCGCCAATGACTATAATTGCCCCCGGAAAAAGCTGCCGGATTTTATTGCTGTAAACCAGAACCGCCCGATCGGGGATTCCGGACTGATAGGGCACAGACGGATCTTTGGCCCGCTCCCGCTTGAGGGGGGTATAATTGACCAGCAAACTATCGATGGCTCCCGATGTGATGCCGAAAAAAAAGCGTGGGCGACCAAGTTTCAGAAAATCCTTATCCTGTTTCCAGTCAGGACGCCCCACCACGCCAACCCGATACCCTTTGGCGTCAAGGACACGGGCTATCACTCCGACCCCGGAGAGAGGGTGGTCCGCATAAGGCTCACCCGTGATGAGAATAATGTCAAAATCAGAGCCGCACGTGGCGATCATCTTTTGCTGCACTCCAAAAGCGGACGTCTTGAGCCGTCCGCATGCCAATATTGGGTTTATTTCTCTTATTATACCTCCATTGGCCGGAGAATACAAAGATGAAACCGCTCTGGATAAGGGCCTTGAATGAGCTGGCTTAGTACACGGCGCGGGAATTACCCGTCCACTACGAGGTGAGACATCTCCCCTCGCCCCCTTGAGGGGCAATGTCATTAAGTTAAGCATCCGGGCACTGATTTTGGAAGAAACCCTTTTGAAAAAGGGTTTCTTCCAAGCCATCTTCCCAAAACTTTTAAAAGTTTTAGGAAAGGGGTTCAAGGGGGAGACCCTTTTCCAAAAGGGTTTTCCCCTTAACTTAATGACATTACCCTTGAGGGGGAGAGCAGAGAAGCCCTCTGTGGCAGGTTAGGGTGAGGGGGCTATCTGGCTGCGAATTTAATGCGCCGTGTACTTTAGGCCCGCGAAATATACCGTGCGTCCCTGGTATCAATCTTGATTTTTTCCCCTTCTTTCATATAGCTTGGCACCTGAAGGGTCAACCCTGTTTCAGTCTTGGCTGTTTTACCCTGGGCCTGAGCTGTTGCCCCCTTGATCACCGGATCACATTCGATAATGGTCTGCTCAACGACTAATGGCAGAGCGATATTGACCACATTTCCTTTATAATTATGCAAGGTAACATCCATACCATCCATCAGGAGCAGGCTTCGGTCACCGATAACTTCTGCTGACAGGGTAAACTGATCGTAGGTTCCTTTGTCCATAAAGACAAAATCCTTCCCATCCATATACAGGAACTGGCCATTTCTGCGCTCAAAATCAGGCTGGTCAACCTTGTCGCCCCCTCTAAATGATTTGTCGAATACCTGCCCGGTGAGTAAATTCCGACACCGGATTTTGACAAACATATTCGCTCCTCGGGCGGAAGGGGTCTGAAAGGTCAGGTCCAAAACTTCAAATGGGGCATCGTCTACCTGAAAAATTTCACCCCGCTTTAAGTCATTCACGCTCATTACAGCCATCTTTCTTTCTCCTCCTTTCTTTTTTGTATTATCCTCAAAGGCACAAAGTCTTCTCTTCAGAGTATACGACTTTTCTTCGGAGTATACTGATATCGCAGTTTTCCGTCAAGAGATTGATTGCCCAATCTGCAAACCCTTTAAGCTAAAATGAGCCATGCCCAAAAAAATTCCAAAGTAGATTGATTATCAGGACGAAATCCTTTATAGTATAATAGTCCTTTTCCGTCGGAGGGACAGTTTCTGATAAGAGCAGGTTTTTTACAGGTAAGGCTAGAAGTTTTGGTGTTTAATCGAAACGGCATCACCCCTGTAAAACAGCATCAATCTTTTAAAGCGGCCTAAATCCTGTCATTCCCGCAAAAACGGAAATCCGGAGGGAATCGTTATCATAAAGACCGGGTTGCTGCTTATGAAGAAATGCCGTGGAATAGCAAAATTTGTAGATATACAGGAAAATCTACCCTTCTGAGGGGGCAGGTTCCCCTTTGTCACGGTCTTACGCATTTTAAGTTCCAAATTAAGATCCAAGAGAATCAGGTTTTGTTTCGAAATAGTAAGTGGATGGTCAAAATGAATACAAAAGATAGAGGAGATTCACTTCTTATGAGCATGAAGTCATATCGTATTTTGCTCTCCTGCCTCATTCCTTTTCTATACCTTTTCGTGACTGGATGTGCCACAGGATCACTGCTGGCAGCGAAAAAATTCTCCACTCAAGGGACGGGCGTTCCCAAGGGAGAAAAAATCGCAAGGGGGACAGCTCAAACGCTCCTTGCCTCCAATTCACCAAGCGCCCGTAATCAGGGGAAAGAGAGTACCGCGTCAAAGCAAATAAAAAATCCAAGTAACCTTCATTCTATGAGTCTAAAGAAATCCAGTCCACCGGCAACTGATTTTAACCCGGCGGATCAACCTGGCGTTGAAATAATCGATTCTCCCCCGGATGATGCGCAGGAGACAGGCCAGGAAGATGCCAACTCCGCGGAGACAAACGCTGCGAATGACCAGCAGGAAAAGCTGGATTCAGCTCTGCAAATGTGCCAGGAGGCACAGAAACAATGGGAAGAAGGAAACCCTGATGGTGCCATGGAAACTCTGGACAGCGCTTATGAGCTTTTGATATCCGTTGATCCTGATGACGATGCGGATCTGCTGCAGCAAAAAGATGATATCCGGTTTCTGCTTTCCAAACGCACCGTAGAAATTTACGCCTCACGGCAGCATGTAACCGATGGAACTCACCGCGAAATCCCCTTGACCATGAACGCACATGTGCAGAGGGAAATTGATTCTTTTCTTGGAATTGAAAGAGAGCACTTTCTGGAATCTTATAAGCGGTCAGGGCTTTACCGGCCCATGATTGTTAAGGAATTGACCGATGCCGGACTTCCGACCAAGCTTTCCTGGCTGCCGCTCATTGAAAGTTATTTCAAAGATAAGGCATTCTCCCGCGCAAGGGCGCTTGGTTTATGGCAATTTATCCCTTCGACCGGATGTAAATTCGGCCTCAGAAGAGATAAGTGGGTTGATGAGAGAATGGATCCGGAAAAATCTACCAAAGCGGCCATCGAATATCTTAAGCAACTGCATCAAATGTTCGGCGACTGGACAACGGTTCTGGCCGCTTATAACTGCGGAGAGGGGACGGTCCTGCGCGTGATCCGCAACCAGACCATTAATTATCTGGATAACTTCTGGGATCTCTATGCGCGGCTTCCCCAGGAAACTGCCCGCTATGTCCCCCGATTCTTAGCCGCCATTCAAATTATCGAAGATCCCAATCGCTTCGGGATTGAATTAGACCAACCTATATCCCCCCCTGAATATGAAGAAGTCACGGTAAACAGACAAGTTCCGCTTAAGGGTCTGGCCGCGAAACTGGGAATAGATGGGAAAATACTGACTGACTTGAACCCTGAGCTTCGCTATCAGGTAACGCCCGCCTATGAGTATCATCTGAAGGTACCCCCGAATACAGGATCACAAGTTCTTGCATCCCTGGACGCTATTCCTGAATGGACACCTCCATCTGAACCCGCAGATACGCCAGTGCGGGTCAGACCAAAACCCAGATATACCGTAATGCAGGCAAAACCAAAACCTGAACCTGAATACGTTGTCATCCGGCTGAAACAGGGAGAGACCCTCCATCGTCTGGCCAAAAAATATGGAGTCGATGTTGGCTCTATTACCAAGGTCAATAACATCAAGAATATCAAACACCTTCAGGCCGGGCAACAAATCCGTATCCCTTTAAAACAGAATCAAGCTCTGGCGAAAAACAGCTCGACTTCCTCTTCAAGCTCTTCAAACGCAAAATCGAATGCAAAAGCTAATGCGAAATCAAATGCAAAAGCTAATGCAAAAGCTAATGTAAAATCGAATGCTAATGCGAATGCTAATGCAAAATCAAATGCAAATGTGGATGTAAAAGCTAATGCAAAATCGAATGCTAATGCGAATGCAAAATCAAATGTAAATGTGGATGCAAAATCAAATGCAAATGCAAATGTGGATGCAAAATCAAATGTGAATGCAAAATCAAATGCAAATGCAAAATCAAAGAAGCCTTCTCTTACCCGATACCAGGTCTATTATGTCAAAAAAGGGGATTACCCTGCCAAGATAGCCAAAAAACATAAGGTGGAGTTAGATGAATTTTTAAAGTTGAATCGCCTCTCATCAGGAAGCACCCTGCAGCCGGGCCAGCGTGTTTTGGTCAAGATGAATTAACACGTTAATGAATTAGCCCGTTGTGACTTATGTTGCGGCTTATCTGTTCCCTGGAACAGATTGATTCTTCCCGTAAAATAGCTTATGATTACAAATCATAACATTACCGCGGTGAGACGTTATCACTGTGGAACATCATCAACGCGAGACATTATCACGAACGCGAGACATTATCACGCGAGGAGTGCCTTAAAAAAATAACTATGAAATTAATTCGTAACTTTAGTATCATAGCCCATATCGATCATGGAAAATCCACCTTGGCTGACCGGCTTATCCAACATAGCGGAGTGATTGATCCCCGGATGTTCAAAGATCAGATGCTGGATACCATGGATCTTGAACGGGAGCGGGGCATTACCATTAAAAGTCAAGCCATTCGGCTCCCTTACCGGGCCAGGGATGGCCAGGAATATATGTTGAACCTGATTGATACACCCGGCCACGTGGATTTTACCTACGAGGTATCGCGGGCACTGGCCTCCTGCGATGGAGTGCTTCTCCTGATAGATGCCTCTCAGGGCGTGGAGGCCCAGACTCTGGCAAATCTTTACCTGGCTATGGAGCATGACTTAAGCATTATTCCGGTTATTAACAAGATTGACCTGCCTTCGGCTGATATCGACCGGGTTCTGGAGCAGATCGACTCGGAACTGGGCCTTAATCCTGATGATGCCATTAAATGCTCTGCCAAGGAAGGAACCGGTATTGAAGAGGTATTGGAAGCCATTGTTCACCGGTTGCCTCCTCCAAAAGGGGATGAGAATGCCCCCCTTTCCGCTTTGATTTTCGATGCTCAATACGACCCCTTTCGAGGGGTGGTCATCTTCTGCCGGATCTTTGAAGGCATGGTCAAGGCAGGTGATACAATACAGTTGATGTCCAATAAGGCCACGCATAAGGTGGAAGAGGTTGGCTATTTTTGTCTTAAGCGGGAAAAGTCCCCATCTCTCGGTACTGGTGAGGTGGGTTATATTATCTCCGGAGTCAAGACCGTCAGCGAGGCCCGCGTCGGAGATACGATTACCCTGGCTGATCGCCCGACTGATAAGCCTCTGGCCGGATTTCGGGCAGCCAAACCCGTGGTTTTTTCATCTTTGTATCCCGTATCCACTGATGAGTATGAAGACCTGACCATAGCCCTGGAAAAATATAAATTGAATGATGCGGCCCTCACCTCCGAAAAAGATGTCTCTGCAGCTTTGGGAATGGGTTTTCGCTGCGGATTTCTGGGCTTATTGCACCTTGAAATTGTCCAGGAACGTCTGGAGAGGGAATACGATCTCTCCCTGATCATGACTGCTCCTACGGTCAGATATATCATTACTCTCAAAAAGGGAGAAAAAATTACCATCGATAACCCTGCCCTCTACCCTGATCCCTCCATGATCGATAAGGTGGAGGAGCCTTTCATCAAGGCAAACATCATCATCCCGGATCGCTACCTTGGATCGGTCATGAAACTGTGCCTCGATCGCCGGGGCATCAATACGGGGTATCACTATACAGGACCGGGCCGGGTCGAAATGGTTTTCGAATTGCCGCTGGCGGAAATTGTTTACGATTTCTACGATAAGCTCAAAAGCCTTACCCAGGGGTATGGCTCATTCGATTATGAAATTATGGACTACCGCGAAACGGATGTGGTCAAAGTGGACATTCTGGTCAATGGAGAACGGGTGGATGCGCTCTCTCAGTTAGTCCACCGTGACCATGCCAGAGCCCGTGCCCTGAACACCTGTGAGCGGCTTCGGGATGAAATTCCACGACAGATGTTTAAAATTGCCATTCAGGGGACTATCGGTGGTGCAGTTATTGCCCGAACTACCGTCTCCCCCTTTCGCAAAGATGTGTTAGCCAAGTGCTATGGCGGAGATATCAGCCGGAAACGAAAGTTGTTGGAAAAGCAGAAAAAAGGTAAAAAGCGAATGAAGATGATTGGCTCTGTAGAAATTCCTCAGAAGGCTTTCCTGTCCGTTCTCAAAACGGAATCCGATTAAGCGCCTATCCGAAAAACTCTGAGAGACGGTACCTAGAGACTATGCCTTTCCAGACTATGCCTTTTCCAATACTGCGCTCGGAAAAGGAGGCTCCTTCAGGTAGTCACAAAGGGGCAAAGGCACAAAGTTTTTTTCTTTTCCCTCTGCGCCTCTGCGCCTCTGTACCTCTGTACCTCTACCTCTCTGTACCTCTGTGCCTGCTCTATCCGTAGCATACACACCTGCAAACCGCTATATACTCTTTAGAGTACACTCCGGTAGAAGTTCCGAAGTTCCCACCAGTTTCCTGCCTCTTTGAGCGGAGATAGCCTGGTAGTGATAGTCTACATCTCCTTATTTTTTTCACTTCCTCAAGAAAGATGTGATGTAGTTGGTATTGTTTGGAGAAGCCGAATAGTATTTACATCTTTCTGAAGATATATTCTTAATAACTCTTTACCGAAACTTACATGCCACTGTAAGCGTGATTAAAAATATACCTATCTCCCACGTGGAGATAGCACAGGTTTTTATAATCTGCATCGTTATGTTTTTCCGTTAAAAGTGCGGTTTTCAGCGTTAAGAGTCTCGAAAAAGTTAACAGGTATCTGACCAGCAATTCTCATTTTGGAATTTGACAAAGACATAACTTATAGTTTGCTTAAGTAATTGCAGGGGCAAAGCCCTTTGTGCCTTTGTGCCTTTGTGCCTAAGTACACTGCGCATTAAATACGCAGCCAGATAGCATAATGGAGTTTTA
>Ga0315268_10002452_pt1 | contig 20859 bp, 26 predicted proteins | sample C1_top_MG_FD_204535 | JGI IMG/M metagenome (GOLD analysis project Ga0315268, IMG submission 204535) | Sediment microbial communities from Yellowstone Lake, YNP, Wyoming, USA - C1_top | ecosystem: Environmental > Aquatic > Freshwater > Lake > Sediment | place: USA: Wyoming | collected 2017-08-01
TGGTTTGGGCAGGAGAAAATAACGCTATTGAAATAGCCAAGAACAGTGTCATCAATTCTTCAAGTCCCGTCATTCATAGCCAGTTTGTCCAGCTGATAGAGCTGAAGGCCCAGATAAATGCTTACGACTCGGTGTTTCTTATTTCCGCCGGGCTTGTTCTCATCGGCGCCGTCATATCTCTTTTCATAAAAGTTCCGCACGAAAAAATAGCCACGGTGCATGTGGAGAGCTAGTTGAATGCTATAATTTATCCGGACATGTCCAGGCTGGCCATAAAAATATTTATTTTGATAATCGCATTGATTGCCGTCACGGGCTCTGTATTTTTTTATTACCAAAACCGGCAGCCGTCAATCAGGCCGGTTGCCTGCACTCAAGAAGCCAAACTTTGCCCTGACGATTCGGCTGTCGGGCGCACGGGGCCGAACTGCGAATTCGCGGCGTGCCCGCCGGCAAGCGCTACAAGCACTGCGGGCGGAAGCGGGGGCGAAGGCATCTTGCCCTATAATTCCGGCGTGCGCGGAACAGTGTTGCTTGGGCCGACATGTCCCGTGCAGCGCATGCCGCCCGACCCTGCTTGTGCGGATAAGCCATATTCGGCAAAAATATCCGTATATCGCGCCGGCGCAAGCGCGCTGTATGCCGAAGGGAAGTCGGATGAAAGCGGCATATTCCAGTTTTCTCTTCCTCCGGGTTCCTATACCCTAAAAGCAACGAGCGGCACAGTATACCCGCGATGCAATCCGGCAGATGTCACGGTTTGGCCAAGCGGATACGCCACAACCACCATTTCCTGCGACACCGGTATTAGATAAACGGGTTTTCCCCAACCCCTTGCGCCTTTCAGAGGTATATGTTATACTCTTTTTACTTGTAAGGTTCTACTTGGGCTTGAGGTTGTGCGGCTATAAGCGGCATCTACGTAAGAGCAAGGTAAGAGATGGGTCGCTTACATGTAAGTAAAAAATAAATAATGGCCAAAAAATTATACGTCGGCAATTTGTCTTACGAGACAACTCAGCAAACGTTGCAGGACCTCTTTGCGGAGGCCGGCACGGTTACTTCAGCCGCCGTCATTATCGACCGGATGTCCGGACGCTCCAAGGGTTTCGGCTTCGTAGAAATGTCTACTGAAGAGGAAGCTCAGAAAGCCATCGAGATGTTCAACGGCAAGGAAGTTGGCGGAAGGAAACTTACCGTCAATGAAGCCAAGCCGATGGAACCGAGAGGCGACAGAGATGGAGGTTCAAGGAACCGCTGGTAATCTAAAAGAAAAACCCCGATTATCGGGGTTTTTCTTTATAATAATGCGGTTTCCGCAAAGACGGGAGCCGCATTTTATTTGCAAGAGCTCCGATTTGATATAATTAAAGCTAAGAAAGGTCGATAATTATTTATCATTATTTTCATGAAATCCCTTCATATCGCTTCCGTTGTTCTTTTGATAGTCGGCGGATTGAACTGGCTTTTGTACGCGTTTGGATACAATCTCGTCAAAACGATTTTTGGCGGGATACCGGTTCTTGAACAGATTATATACGTGTTTGTCGGCGTCGCCGCCATATACGAAATTGCCACGCACAAAGGCAATTGCAAAGTTTGCAGCGGGCAGTCAATGTAAGAATCATCATGCGCTATGCGAAAACGCTCCTCTCCGCCGGTCGGCGGCAGGGGCGTTTTTGTTTTAAATCTTATCAACACGCTCATTTTGACTTTTTGGCCTTTTTGGGTCTAATCTATAGGCTGTATCATTGATACCCGAAAGGAGGTAGATGTGAACACGCACGCGGAAACACTCGATACGGGAACAATACTGGACCCCCATCCGTTTAGCATGCTGCACGACAAAAACGGATACACCGTCGAACTGTTCGGGAAAACGGCTCACGGCCTGACGCTCGACGAGGCGGCAGTCAATGTAATGACAGCCGTCGGGCTCATCAAGAAGCCTGAACACCCGGATCGCCACGAGTTCCAGTTCCAGAACCAACTCCAAAAAAGGGAATTTTCCAATGCAGCAGCCACATCGCGGCACGCCTGAAAAAGGCAAGCCACAAAAAGGTCCGGGTCGTCGCCAAAAGCGATTGCCCGGCCTTCTTATTTAAATTCGAAAAGTTTAAACATTCTGTCCACTACTACATGTAGTAGTGGACAGAAATATTATCGATACTTTTTATTTATAAAGCGAAGATGTAAAATAACGGCATATTGAAACAAATAATTTCGCTTAAAATAGTTTTCATACTTTCCATTCTGGGAACGGTATTTTCCGGAACGCTTTCTTACCTTGAGCTTTTCTGCTCCAGTGGATTAACCTGTCCGGCTCCCGGAACGCCAGGGACAATTTTCGGCTATCCCGCATGCGTATACGGATTTTTTATGTTTTTGATTTTAGCGGTTGTTTCGGGGCTGGGGGTTTTTGGTAAAAAGAATTGAACATTTTTTGACTATTGAATATCGCGGATTTAGTATAGACATCAGCAACACAGATCGGGGACAGTCAGTTTCCTGATTTTCAACCAGAACGAGGAGAAAACCTTGAGACTTGCAACGCACGACGGAACTGCAATAAGGAACAACCGGCGACGCAAAGGTTCGGCTCACTTGGGGCAATCGCAAAGCGCTGGCAGGAAACGCGCCCGGCGAGAAGAAAAGGCGCGCCAACTCGCGGAAAGCGCGATGGAAGCGGGCATCAGCGTGATGGAACTCGTGCGGCGGAGGGTTGCCGAAATGGATGATATCCGAATCCATTCGGCTATTTTCCCGAGAACCAGACAACAATGGATATCGGCATCGGCATCGCCGCCAAAGCGTTCCGTGCTAGACGGCTTCCGCGACGACGACCGCCGCTGGAAGTGGTAGTCAGCGGCGCCAGCAGCAACAAGGGGTTTAGTAGCATTTATGCTCGCTAAACCCCTTTTTAATACGTAAAAACTTTAATTTATCAAGTTTTTAAGGGTGGGTTGACAAATTGACGAATTCGAGTAGAATTGGCTCTTGTCGGTTCATCTATACGGTGTTCTCGGCAAAATACCCCCAAATCCGAGAGGAGAAGGGATTCGCAGTTTGTTAATTTCATATGGAGAAGTTCATGCACAAGAAACCCCAGAGCATCATTGCGTTGGCGATTGCCGGTTTGCTCAATCCCGCCAGCATCACCGTGCAGGCTCACAATGTCACCCCGCACAGCAAGCTGAAGATCGACGACGAGGGCTTTACGATCAGCAGCGGCACCGCGAGTGGCGGCCAGGCTGTCGGCAGCATCGGCTGGAAAGTGCACCGCGACCACTACGGCAAGGGCAAGCACGGCATGGAACTGAAGTTCGGCGACGGCACCAAGAAGATGACGATGACGACCGAGGCCGAAGTGCTGTTCGCGCAGGCGTTGCCTGCCATGGGCGAAGCCAACACCGCCGCCGGCGCCAAGGCATAAGCTGGGCAAGCGGCCAACGGCGTCCCGATGGGATGCTAAGGCCAAGTAAGGGCGTTTAAAAGCGCCAACCCCACAACGGGAAGACCCTCCAAAAGTCTTCCCGTTTTCATTTTTATAATCCGATATTTTTACCAGCCGTTTTACAAAAACCCGGCAGCGTTTTACAGTAAGCCCAAGCTGTTTGTAAATTTTAACTTCAAAGAAAAGGGGGCGTGCGATGTATATCGTGACTGCGAGAATCAACGTATTTTGGTGGACAGTAATATTCTATGTAATGGCGGTTTTCATCAACTTGCGCGCCATGGACCTGATAACGAACCATTTGAATGCAAGCATTGTGCCGTCGGACACGGATTTGTGGGCTGTTACGGTGTCCGGCATATATGTCTGTATAACCGGAATAAGGATGCGCGCGAAATTAGAATTGCCGGAACTCATTAAGTTCTGGTTCGTCGCGATGGGAATTACTTTTCTATTCGGAACAGTACTTTCTCTTTATCTCACATTTTTTTTCGGGACATCTGTCATCGCAAGCGCGCTTTCGCTTTTAGCGCTTGCAGTGACCGTTATATTCCTCAAACCATAAAACAATAATTGCGCCACTTGCCTCCTTGAATTTCAAAAGACCGTCTCTCGAGGCGGCTTCTTTTTTAAAATGCCACGGAATGCAATATTGTTAGCTGATAACGAGCAGTATATAATCAGGTCAATATGAAAAACGAAAACAATATATCGGTTCCGGCGGACTTGGCGAAAAATCTAGTTCTCAACGAACTTTTTGACCTCGCTCTCTACAAGCGTCTTTTGCCGCTTTCAAAAGGAGGTACGGCCAAAATGCTCAAAGACTTGATTGAAGCCGAAACCCGCCATGCCAAATTCTGGCAGGATTTTTTCGATATCAAAATCAGCAGACTCGGTCTTTTGCGTAGGCTAAAGCTGTTTAACTTTGTTTTGTTTTGCCGCATTTTCGGCGAAAAAGGAATACACCTTATTATTGAAGCCATTGAGATACACGGCATAAGGCACTACCTTCATGTCTGGGAAATTTACAAAAAAGACCCGCTCGGAGAAGCGGTGCGCGTGGTTCTTAACGACGAGTTCATTCACGAAGACGAAATTGTTTCCACGGCTTCAAGCAGGAGGATACATCCGGAGCGCGTACGCGATATTTTTCTCGGCCTTAATGACGGACTTGTCGAAGTAATCGGAGCTGTCAGCGGATTTTTCGCCGCTTTCCATACTGCTTCAGCGGTTTTCGTTGCCGGATTCACGGTAGCTATAGCCGGTTCAATTTCAATGGCCGCCGGCGCTTTCGCGGCAGTCAGTTCCCAGCACGAGATGGAGGATATTCAGGCAAAGCGAAAGAGATTTCTTGGAGAGAAAACGGAAGAAGGCGAAAATTCGTCTCCGTACATTTCGGCGGCGGTTGTCGGCGTATCTTATTTCCTCGGAGCAACGGTTCCGATTCTGCCGGTTTTCTTCGGAGAAAATAGTATTTTTGTTTCGATATTGATAGCTCTGGTTATCGCCGTTCTGATTTCCTATTTCCTGGCATTCGTTTCCGGAATGAGCATCGCAAAAAGAATAGTGACCAATATCGTCATAATAGCCATAGCCGTTGCCGTCACTTACGCAATGGGCATTATCGCCAGAGATGTTTTCGGAGTGAAAATCTAGACTGCCTGCCATTGATTTTGTCTTATGAGATACGGCGTCAGCGTAAAACTAAAAAAAGATTTTATAGAAGTCGACGGGGATAAAATTACCGTCGGCGTTAAGGCGTCTCCGGAAAAAGGAAAAGCAAACGAAGAAGTTATAAAGAAAATAGCCAAACATTTTGGCGTTCCCAAATCGTCGGTAAGGATAATTTCAGGCGCGGTTTCAAGAAAGAAAATAGTAGAAGTGATTTAATAAAACAACATCCGGAATTTGAATTTTTTTCAAAAGTGCTTAATACTGATTTAACAGTTTTAGCAATTTGTCATAATCAGCCAAGGAGAGGATAAGTAATGAACAACAATGAAGCAATCGAAGCGTCGCTTAACAACGAGCTTGAAGCGTTCCAGCGGAGAGCCCGGATAATGTCTGAAAGAAACGGAAATGTTCCGAAGCGGCCAGTGTCCCGTCCGCAACTTCCGCAACCCGCCAAAGCTCCGAAAAAAATAAAAGGCAAAAATTCGCGCAAATAAAGAGCAAAGCTGCAACGCGGCCGGTCGTTTCTGATCGTGCCGCTTTTTATTTTTTAATAAAAAAAGGCCGCAGTGATAAGACTGCAAGCCTTTATTGGTTCCTGGTTTGCTTTTGCCGATCATGCGGCCAATTCGTGCATGGAGCAGCCGCATTTTTTGCATTTTGCTCCTACGCCGAAAATCAGCATGCCGCAATTGCACGGCGGCCGCCAGTTGGCCATTGCTTTCGGATCCAAGCCTTTTATGATTTTCACCAGCGTCATTATGCGCAGCGTATGCGTAACTAGCAGCGTGTCCGTGCCGAGCCGGGGATCCATCATGCATTCTGCGAGAAAAGAAACAGTTTCCTTTTCGAATTCATGTAGCGGCGAAAGTCCCGGAGGACAGTATTCGCGCCGCATTATTTTTTCGAAAAGGGATTTATCGAGCTTTTCGCGGAATTCATCGCCCATATCTCTTTCCATCAGATGCCGGTTGCGGATAACGGGAACGCCGAGTTGCTTGCCGAAAATGTTGGCGGTGCCGACAGCTCCTTCCGTTGGCGAGGTCACAATCATTCTGATTCTCTCTCCGCCTTTGGTGTCGGCCAAATCGCTTGCCGCGGCTCTCGCCTGAGCTTTTCCCGTTGACGAAAGGACTCTGTGAACCGAATCCGCCGTAACGGTTTTTGCAAAAATGTCCGCTTTCGCCTGGCGCATGAAACGCAATATCCTCCTGGGTTGTTTTTTTGAAATTGCGCCGCAACGAGCGCAGCCGAATTCCACCTTCATGGCTTCCATGGCTTCCATAGTTTTCATGGCTTCCATGATTCCCACTTCACCGCTGAACAATTCCGTCATGGCTTTTTCCTTATTAAGTTTTAAGGGTGCTTGAATTATGTTTACAACTCTGGCAAGGCTGTGTCAACGGTATTTTGTTCATATCGTAAAAATGAAAACAAAAAACGGCCGCCTCACACAGCCGTTTTTGTTTTATTGAGGCAATTTCAATCCTCGGCTATATTATAGCAAACGGGTTCCAAAAAAGTACAATTAGTATTTAACAGGTTGACTAGACAAAAATGGCCGGAACAAAGGAAATTATATTTATAGACAAGCCTAAAGGAATAACTTCCTTTGGCGTAATCGCCGTTTTACGCAGGAAACTTGGGATCAAGCGCATCGGTCATGCCGGCACGCTCGACCCTTTTGCCACGGGTCTTTTGATAGTCGGCATCGGCGCCGGAACTAAAAAACTGAAGGAATTCGAAGCCCTGCCTAAAACTTACGTCATGGACGTGCTTTTGGGAAAACAAACGGATACCGGCGATCCTGAAGGAAAAATTATCGATGAAAAAGAAGTCGGCGAAATCGGAGCCGCAACCGTCGAAAAAATTCTTTCAGGGATGGAAGGCGATATTGAATTGCCGATTCCGCAATATTCAGCCGTTAAATACAAAGGCCTTCCGCTGTACAAATACGCGCGGAGGGGAATAAAGATAGAACAGAAATTCAGGAAAACAAAAATATTCCGCCTTGAGCTTAAAGATATTTCAAGAGACGGCGGTAAAACGGTTCTGCGCGTGGAAATGGACTGCGAGAAGGGAACTTATGCCCGCGCAGTCGGGGAAGAGCTGGGGCGCCGGCTCGGAGTTCCCGCGATGCTGGAAGAATTGAGAAGGACAAAAATAGGAGACATAAATGTAAGCGAAGCGAAACGGCTCGAAGGAATGTGAAAATAAGTGCCTGATTTTGTATAATATAAAGCGTAATAGTTTACAGGCATTAATAGCGGTTTTTGCCTGAAGGCGAAAGGTCGCAATCAGTTCATTCTTTTATGTTAGATTCAAATTCTTTACTCAGTTTTTCGTCAGCCAACATATGGCTCGTTTTGGCTTTGATTTGGTCTCTGCCTTGGAAGGGCGTGGCTCTCTGGAAAGCCGCCAACAGGAAAGACAAGTGGTGGTTTATCGCGCTTTTGGTGATAAACACTCTGGCAGTCCTCGAAATCGTTTATATCTTCTACTTCAGCAAGAGAAAGGAAAGCAAAAAAACAGTAGGCAAGGCGGAATAATTCTCGCGCATTTTCCCCGCCGCACTATATCCACTACTACATGTAGTAGTGGATATAGTTTTTGTTTTACGGGGAAAATTTTGTCCGGATATTTTTAACTGAGTTTCTATTTGACAAGAATTGCATTTATGATGTAGTATAACGGTACGCAACAGTAGCTTTAAATATAAATACCCCGACGAAAACTTTAGGAGAAAACACATGCCAATGATCACATCGGAACAGCTGGAATTGTCCCGGAAACTGAATGTCCTCGCCGAATCAAGTTCTAAGGCGGCAAGGGAAGTTTTGGCGAAACCCGGCGCCGTCGACAACGAAATACTCAAAAAAATGATCGTAAATGTCGAGGCTACGATAGTGAATATTAAAGCCTTGCAATCCGATTTGGATATTGTCCGCTGAAAGGAGAGCCAAATGTCCACCCCTTCGTTGGATAAGTTTCAAGACAAGCTCATTGAACTTGTTGGAGCAGGTTCAAAAATCGGCTTGGCGGCTGCGATGGCCATGGCAAACCCGGACGGTGTCGATGAACTCGGCAGAGGTATTGTCAGCGACCAGATCAAGGGTACGATAGAGAACCTGCGTCATTTGCAGGCTACGCTCGAAAGAATCGGCCAGAAGAAACGATAGACAGCCCGACGGTTTTTTCGTCCAGCCCGCGCTGAGTAGCGAATGGTAAGCCCTGCAAGCAGCATGCAGGGCTTTTTTTACAGAAATTATTTTAATAATAAAGTTTGTTGACGCCAGTCAATCAAATATGTTTTGCTCTATGTACAACTGTTTTCGGAGCAATGAACCGGAAACCGGCGCCGCGATTATGTCCCGGCAACAGCAATTTGAATCAATCAAAAGAGGTCCGCAATGCTAACTAGCGAAACCTTGGTTCCTTATACGGGTGGTCAGATGGGGGTCGTAAGCAGAATGCCGGGCAAGTACTGGCATACGCATCGGGGAGAGATAAAGACAATAATCCTTGATGGACGCAGGCTCAAAATAAGATTGTCGTGGTTCGCGAACAGCAATGCGCTTTCGTGGAATATCGTCGGCTATGACACGGAGCGCCGCATAAACCTCGACATATACACGGCCAAGGGTCCTGTCAGCCACATCCGGGGAGGGGAATGCATTTTCCTTGAATCGGAAGCGCTTGGCCAAGAGATCATTCTGTATTCGCGTGGCGGGGACAAGCTTGACCCTAAAATGGTGCAGGGATTCGACCACGCGCTGGCGTACGGAAGGAGCTAACCACATGCGCAAGGCAAGGTATTCAGCAGGCTATGGAAATTTCCATATGCCTGCTTTTGTTTTTATAAGTTAGTTATCAACAGTTTTGTTATAGGCCATTTTGCTACAATAATGGCAAGCCTGGTGAGGAGGCCGACTTTGTCGGCTTTTTCTTTTTTTGAAAAATTAACTATCTAAAATCTCACTTATATGAATAATATTTTTCATCGTATCTGGCATATTATTAGGATTCCGCTAGCAATCATTGTTATTTTATATATCGGGCTTGTTATCTGGCGCATACCGGCGGCGCAAGAGCGTTTAAAAACTGAAGAAGTCGTAAAGAAAATACAGGCGCAGAAACTGACATTGGCGGACGTTATTGGCCAGAACCTCCCGTCGGAACCCGATTCTAAATTAAAGGACGCTACCATTGAAGGAATTGATGCGAATGGCAACGGCATCCGCGACGATGTGGAACTCGCAATTTTTAAGTTGCATCCGGATTCGGCGCGTATTCGCGCTGCGGAGTTACAATACGCGATGGCGCTGCAATTCCAATTTACAGATGTCTTTAACACGGACACTTTTATAACCGCAATACAAGAGGACGGGAGAGGATATGGTTGTATTTTTGACACTGAGCCAGGTAGCTACCCAGATCTTTCGAAGGAGTTATTTGAACAAAATAAAATAATTAATGAGCGGATAGATGAAGTTAAAAATCTAATTTTGAATACTAGTAAACGAAAATTTATATATGAAAATAATTACGATAAATATATGACCTCGTATTCATTACTTTCTGGGAAAGATTGCGATATCGACTTAACATCTCTGCCTAATTAAGCACAGATTAAATATATGAAATATTTAATTGGTTTTTTTGTTCTCTTTATATTTTTTATACCCAACAATGTATTTGGTGCCTGTAGCGCTGATGGGCTTACCGTTGTATATATCAACGGAATATTTACAAGCAACAGAAGTGATGCTGAAAAGGATACAAAGAATCTGGAAAAGAAGTTCGAACAAAAGTCAGATATTAAAAATATAAAATTTATAACTGGCTACAATGAATCTCATATAGCCGGTGTGAGCGATATCATTGAATCAATATCGCAAGCGCTCGGTTCTCCCGTCAGCAACTATGACCGCAATTCGATTCTTCTCGAAATATATCCTCAGGTGACAACTCGGAAAATTCTTCTCTTGGGACATTCGCAGGGAACTTTTTACACAAATGAAATCTACGACTATCTTACTAAACATGGTGAACAGGAAGATGCGGTCGGCGTATATAACGTAGCGACACCAGCAGACCATGTAGCTGCCAGTGGAGCACATCTCACTTCTAAAAACGATAAAGTCATCAATGGTGTGCGCGATATCGCGTTAAAAGCCAATGCCAAGCAACCGCTTCAGGCGAATATTGATATTCCACTTACACCAACGGAGTCAACTGACAGATTTGGCGGCCATTCTTTCAGCGGAGTATACCTTGCCAATGCTTCTACTCGCATAACTTCTGATATCGATAGCGCACTCAAAAAACTTTCAGCCACAGAGGTTTCAGAAGCAGATAGCGCGGGTTGTTTTACTCCTCCGCCGAGAGACATTTCATATTATACGCAAAAGGCTGTTTTCGCCGTTGCCGACCCTGCTGCGACAGGAGTTGTTATAGCTGGAAAGAGCACCATTGTAGTAGGAGAAATAGCATATAACGGAACCCTGGCAGCAATACAATCGGTAGTTAGTTTAGCGAAAAACTTATCCAATGATATATCTCATCAAGGATTGGCTCTCGTCAGCAATTTTTTTGGTAATTCCAGCCAGCAAAATAACGATGTCTCTTTAAACGACAGCAATTCCAAAGACAGCCAGATTGAAACAGATTCAGCAGATTCGCAGCAAGAAAGCGACATTTCTCAACTTGCATTAAGCCCTGAGACTAATGCGAAAACTTCTCAAGAGCCATCAGCGATTTCCGAGGCAGATGACCCCAGCTATAATGCGACGGATACTACTAAAAATGCAGCACCAACTACTTCAGAAGATAATCCCGGAAGTTCTGGCGGTGGCGGGGGAGGCGGTGGCGGAGGTTCCCCGCCTGTTGGTGCCTCCGGTCCGGTACCAAATCAATCAGTCCAAAATAATTCAAATAATGAAAATTCACAATTAAACGCTACTTCATCGTCTCAAAACGAAAATTCATCTTCAACATCTTCCAACTCTTCATCGACTTCTGATATTTCCAATTCCACAAGCACCGGCTCATCGTCTTCATCCAGCCAGACAAGTCATATTTTAATAAGCGAAATTCTTTTCAACCCTGCCGGAAGTGACGAGGGTAAAGAATTTATTGAACTTTATAATCCAAGCGATAATGAGCTCGACCTTGCCGAATGGTCGCTCAAATATAAAAAGGAGAATACTACATCAACTGTTTCATTGGCATCTTTCAAATCGTCATCTCATCCGGAAGATAAAACTTTAGTAAAAGCAAAAAGTTTTATCTTGGTTGGTTTGAATTCATATGATTCGGCGAATTATGGCGGTAAATCAGCCGACATAATAAGAACCGGAGCTTTGCCGAACGGCGAGACGGGCAGCGGCCAAGTTGAAAAAGTAGAACTTATTTTACATAATGCCGGCAGTTCCGAGGTTGATAAAATTTCTTACGACAAAAATTCCATTTCGAGCGAGGGACAAAGTCTCGAAAGAAAATCATTTTCAAACAATATTTGCGTTTCGGCTCAAGCCAGTTCGACCGCAGGCGAATTTTTGGGAAACGGTTGCGATACGGATAGCACGGATGATTTTGAGATAAGAACATTGCCCAATCCGCAAAATTTCGACAGTTTGCCAGAATCGCGTTCCGTGCCGACAATAAATAATTTTCAAGCCTCTTACAATTTTGCGCCGCGCCTTGATTTCTCTTGGGGTTTATCTGTTGATGCGGTAGGCTCCACGTCAACGAACAAGTATTTTGTTTACGACACAACCGATTCGAGTTCGACCGTTTCCATTTTCGAATCAACATCAACGCCCGCGTCAAACTATTCTTTCAGTGAAACAATAAACGAGGTCGGCCGCAATTACGATTTTCAATTCAAAGTTCAGGATCGCGACGGTTTATCAAACACGGCCATGACAACTGTTTTGGCCAGCAGTTTTTTGGATAAGTTTTATTTTTACAGTTTAGGTGCAACAAGCACGAGTTATCTTTTTGACCTCACAACAACTTCAAGCAGGCCTTTCTGGGACAAGACGAACTCCGGCGGTTATGGAGGCTGGAAAGCGATAGTTTTTTATCTTAATAAAGACGCGCCCAAAGAAAGCCAGTTGGATACGGACCATCAGATGGTGCCGAGCGATAATTCCTATATCCGCGTAGGTTACGAAGGTTGCGGTGGCGGCAGCGGCAACAATTCAGAACTTATTTTTCCGCCTAATGACGCATCGTGCGTACCGGGTCCGCTTTCCGCAGCTGCCTATAATTTCAGAAAACTCGAAGATTCGCGTCTTGCCGTCGGCATTTCCGGCTCAAATTCGGGCGCGCCGTTTTCCTCAAATGACTATGTCACTTTGGCTTTTTACGATTTCGGCGGCGGTGGCGGAGGCAACCAGTGGCTTAATCTTGCCGCCGTGGATAAAACAAAATATTACTTCAAGGACGCGCCGCAAAATCAGAATGTTCCGACAACGCCCGGGAATCTTTCTGCAAATTTCGACGACATAAGCGGCAAATTAAATTTGAGCTGGTCGAGTTCCACGGACGCCGACACGCTCGACCGTTTGATAAATTACCAATTGAATTATTCAACATCATCCGTATTAAACGATTCGGATTGGCAATCGGTCAGCAGCTTGCTCTATGCGTCGATAATTCCCATATCCCCGAATTCATATAAAATCGGCGTCCGCGCCATTGATGATTTCAACAACACTTCAACCGCGGCGATTATAGATTGGAATTTCCCGGCTGGTTTCACGCCCTACATTTTAAGCCAAAGTCAGAATTCGGCCACGCAAGCTTTTTCTTTGAATAAAGACGGCCAGCTGAAATCAGTTAAAATTTTCACCGATAGTTTTCAGACTGACAGCAGGAATGAATTGGCTAATATTTGCTATCTGGATATTTATGAAGTTACGGCTACTTCTACCGATATCTTGTCTGGCAGCGACAAACCCCATCCGGCTGACGGCAGCAGCGGAGAATATGCCTATCGGGGCACCGGTTGCGCCGGCTATCTGACTTTCACTTATACAAACGGTCCGAAACTCATAGCCGGGCATAACTACATATGGAAATTCTATTTCAGTTCCAGTGACCATGGCTCGGTGAAATTTTTTGGAACCACAACCGATACGGCCAGTGGCTTGTTCAGCGACCCGACAATAAAAAATGCCAAGTTCACCATCCAGGACGATAGCGATACGCTTTTTGACAATTAACGCAAAAAATAATTGCCTTGCACTACTACATGTAGTAGTGGACAATCAATTATGATAATATTTATTTATGGAAAAAATTTATGGATTCGAATCCGGAAAAGGATGGGAAAAACAAATTTGGCATAGATTTTTGAAAAATGTTGAAAATTCAAACCGCAATAACAGAACGGCAGAATTTTTAGACAGCATTCTTACTGAAAGCGAAAAGAAATTCATTTCCAAAAGACTGGCAGCACTTTCTTTGATCAAATCGGGAAAAAGTTATAAAGAAATCGGAAAGATTCTTTGGGTTTCACCATGCACCATAAGCGCAATAAGCAAAATAGTTAATGATTTGGAAAATTATCAAAGTAACCGGGAATATCGTGCGAAAAGGAAAAATGAAAAGCGCAAAGGATTAAGGGGACTGCCTCCTTCCACCATATTGGATTATTGGGCCAATTTGCCGATGCCTTCAAAAACAATAAAAGGGAAGCGTAAATTTTAAATCATTTCATTTTCCATGCACTACTACATGTAGTAGTGGACATGAATGGATCGGTAATTGGCAAAAAAAGATGATTAAAAAAAATAATGGAAATTTTAGAAACGGCGGCGATTTTATCGCCGTTCTTCATAATATAAGGAGCTTGCACAATGTCGGGTCAATTTTCAGGACGGCTGACGGAGCCGGAGTGCGGAAAATTTATCTTTGCGGAATTACTCCGTCGCCCGTGGACAGCTTCGGGAAGCCCGTGCCGCAGCTAATAAAGACTTCTTTGGGCGCGGAAAAATCGGTGGAATGGGAGAAAGCCGTTTCAATAAGCCGGACAATCAAGAAATTAAAAGCCGGAGGATATAAAATCATTGCCGTGGAGCAGAGCAAGAAATCAATTCCTTATTTCAAATTTTCTGCGGCGCCTCGCAAAATTTGTCTGGTCGTTGGCAATGAAGTGAACGGGTTGCCCGATTCGGTCTTGAAACTCGCCGACAAGATTCTGGAAATTCCGATGCTTGGCAAGAAAGAATCGCTTAATGTATCCGTTGCTTTCGGAATAGCCGCTTATCATTTATCAACCGGCCACAGGACAAAAATATGATATGCTTTCATAAAGCGTTTATTATTTATTAATGAATAAAACTTTAATTGTGATTTCAATTTTAATAGTCATCGTGATTTTTCTGGCAGCTGCCGCGTTTTATTTGAAGCCCTTTGGCATTTCAACAGTCAAAAAGAATCTGACGGTAGGAAGCCAGACTTTCGAGGTTGGCATAGCCGACAGCGCAATAAGCAGGGCGCAAGGTTTGTCCGGGAAGCCGTTTCTTGGAGAGAACGAAGGACTATTCTTTATTTTTTCGTCACCTGGCAATAACGGATTCTGGATGAAAGACATGAATTTCCCGATTGATATCGTTTGGATAAACGGAGGCAAAGTCATCGGGTTTTCGGAGAACCTTCAGCCGCAGCCGGGCAAAAGCATTTTTTCTCTTCCCGTATATTATCCGCCGGGAGCAGTTGACCGGGTCCTCGAAATAAACGCAGGGGCGGTTGCGAAATACGGTTTGCGGGAAGGGGACGCTGTCGGTTTGCAGCAATAAAAAAATCGTAATTTTTACATGAAAGTCATTTCGCATTACGGAAAAAATTATTTGCTGAAATTCGAGAAAGGAGAAAGTTACCCGGCGGTTTTCATTGAGTTTATTGAAAAAAATAAAATCAGCGGCGGATTTTTCACCGGCCTTGGCGCGGGCACCGACCCGGAGGTGGCTTTTTACGACATGGTCAAGAAAAAATATCTTAAAAAACGCTTCAAGGGTGACCTTGAAGTCTTGAATCTGACGGGCAATATTTCCAAATCGGGCAAGGATACAGTTATCCATCAGCACGTAACGCTCGGAAAAAAGAATTTTGAAGCCGTAGGCGGCCATTTGATGAACATGCGCATAGGCGGAACGCTCGAGGTATTTCTTGCCGTTACGCCTGCGCTTAAGCGTTCAAAGGACGCGGGTACAGGTTTAAATCTGTTTGAGGTATAATAAGCACATGACCAAAGCAAAAATATCCATAAACGGGTTCGGACGCATCGGCCGCCTGTTTTTCCGTCAGGCATTCGACAATCCGGGAATGGATATTGTCGCCATAAACGATCTCGGCAATCTGGATAATCTCGCTTATCTTTTGAAATACGATACTGTTTACGGAAGGTATCAGAAGCAGGTTGTTGTGGATAAAATAGCCAGCGCAATTATCGTTGACGGAAGGGCGGTAAAAGTTTTGCAGGTGAAAGATCCGACGCAGCTTCCGTGGAAAGACATGGGGATAGATATTGCCATGGAAGCCACGGGAATTTTCGAATCATATGAAGGAGCGAAAGCGCACATTGATGCGGGTGCAAAGCGGGTTGTCATAACCGCACCCGCGAAAGATCTCGAAGGTTCAATTGGCGGCGGAGGAAAGACGATTCTGATGGGTGTCAACGACGGAGAAATGAAGACAACAGTTCTTACTTCAAACGGTTCTTGCACGACAAACGCAGTATCTCCGGTTGTGCAGATAATGTCTGAAAATCCGGGAATACTGAAAGCCATTTTGAACACTGTTCATGCATATACTGCTACGCAGAATCTTGTTGACGGGCCGGAAAAGGGAGAAGATTTCCGCCGCGGGCGCGCTGCGGCTCAGAACATAGTGCCATCGACTACCGGCGCCGCAATCGCGGTCACGCGCGCAGTAAAAGAACTTGAAGGAAAATTTGACGGTATTTCCATAAGAGTGCCGGTACCGAGCGGTTCGATTGCCGACATAACTTTTGTCGCCAAGCGCAAAGTTACGGTTGAGGAAATAAACGACATTTTCAAAAAAGCGGCATCTGAGCCTAGATGGCAGGGAATTTTGAAAGTTACCGAAGATCAGATTGTTTCCTCGGATATTGTCGGCGAACCCTATGGAGCAATAGTTGATTTAAAATTCACAAAAGTCGTCGACGGCGATCTGGTAAAAGTGTTTTCCTGGTATGATAACGAGTACGGATATGTATCAACGCTTATAAAACACGTTTTGGCAGCGGCTGCGGCAATTTAGCTTTTTATACTATGGTTATTTATTTGGGCTCTGACCACAGGGGATTCAAGCTTAAAGAATCAATCGGCAACTTTCTCAAGGGAAGAGGTTATGAAGTTGTTGATTTCGGCAACAATGTCTACGACGAAAACGACGATTACGTGGATTTCGCCAAAAGTGTGGCTCAAAAAATAAGCTTGAGTCCCGAAGACAAGGGAATTCTTTTCTGCGGTTCCGGCGCTGGAATGGATATTGCCGCTAACAAATTCAGAAAAGTGCGTTCTGTTCTCGCTGTTTCTCCGGACCAAGTTTATGCGGCAAGGCACGATGACAACGCCAATATTCTGAGCATTGCCGCCGGTTTTACCGAAGAGGAAAACGCAAAAAAAATAGTAAATGTTTTTATCGAAACGCCGTTTGACAGGGAAGAACGACACCAGAAGCGTCTGGATAAGATTACCCAAATAGAACAAAAGTGGTCTTGAAATTCAGAATATGGAAACAATTCCGGCAATAAATTGTCAGGACGAAGAATCGGTTGCCGAACGCGCCCAAAAAATAAGCGAGTTCGCGGAGTGGGCGCATATTGATGTTTCCGATGCGAGCTTCACTTTCAATAGAAGCTGGGGCGACGCCGCAGCCTGGCCTAAGATTGGAAGAAATCTGAATCTGGAAATCCATTTAATGGTGGAATACCCGGAAAAAGAAGTGGATGCCTGGCTTAGGGTCGGGATAAAACGCCTGATAATTCATCTCGAGGCAATAAGCGAAAAAACTTTTTCGGAGATAAAGGAAAAAACAGACAGGGAGAAGGTGGAGCTCATGCTCGCAATCAGGCCGGAAACGCCCGCCGAGAAGTTAATGTTTTATTTCAAGAAAGTTTCCGAATTTCAGGTTTTGGCGGTTCATCCCGGTCCGTCCGGACAGAAGTTCCAAACGCTTGTTGCCCAAAAAATAAAATTTTTGCGGCACGAAGTGCCGAATGCTACAATTGAAGTTGACGGAGGCATAAATGAAGAAACTGCGGAGCTGGTTAAGTCTGCCGGAGCCGACATAGTAATTTCTGGTTCGTACATTTTCAATGATCCAAATCCCAAAGCGGCTTACGAAAAATTGTCATCAATTTAGATGGAAATTTTAAACGAGAAAAAATTGAAATATTTGGAAGAGATGGCCAATCGTTTGCGGCAGGACACGATTGAAATGGTTTCGCGCGCCGGTTCCGGGCATATTGCCGGTCCGCTCGGCATGGCCGACATGGTTTCCGCTTTTTATTTTCATATTCTGAATCATAATCCCAGGAAACCGATGTGGCCTGACCGCGACCGCTTGGTTTTGTCTAATGGTCACACTTGCCCAATTTTTTACGCAGCTCTTGCTCGTGCCGGATATTTTCCGATTGATGAACTGAAAACTTTGAGGCAACTCAATTCGCGCTTGCAGGGTCATCCGCACCGCACGGCTTTGCCTGGACTTGAAACGACTTCCGGACCTCTGGGTTCGGGGATATCGCAAGCGATAGGCATGGCTCTTGCCGCCAAGCTCGATAATAAAAAATACCGTATTTATTGCATGACTTCGGACGGCGAACACGAAGAGGGAAATACCTGGGAAGCTCTGATGTTCGCCGGAAAGAACAAAATGAGCAATCTCACTGTCGTGATAGACAGAAACAATATCCAGATAGACGGATTTACCGAAAACATAATGCCACTCGAGCCGCTTCGCGAAAAATACGAGTCGTTCAATTGGCACGTTCTCGAAATAGACGGACACAATATAGAACAGTTTGCCGACGCGGTTGCCGAAGCAAAGGCGATTTACGAAAAGCCGACAGCAATAATCGCTCACACGATTCCGGGCAAAGGAGTCAGTTTTATGGAAAAAGATTATCTATGGCATTCAAAACCGTTCAGAAAAGGAGAAGCGGAAACGGCGATAAAAGAATTACGGACGCTAAAAGGAAAAATAGTTTCGGAACACCAATAAATAAAATGGCTAAATTAACAAAATTCAAAATCGTATCAATGATTTTTATGATTATTGCTGCCATTTTCGGTTTTATGGGTTTGTCTGGCGGTTTTGGATTTTCAATGAATTTATATTCACAAATGGCTGTCGATCAAAAAACATTGGTAACATTAAATCAAGCAAATGATTTTTTAGCAGCAATATTTTTCCTTTTACTATCTTTGTATTTTAAAGAGCATAGTAATAAAAAATCTGAATAACAATGATATGAACGATCAAATCCAAAAAACTTATCCGCGCGACGTATTCATGCATCTTTTGAATACGATTACCCTTTATATAAGCGTTTTTAGTTTTCTTAATCTTGTTTTCGATTACATCAATTTTGCTTTTCCTGACAAACTTAATCCTTATTACGACCCGGGAAGTTCGATACGCTGGACACTTTCGCTTTTCATAATAATTTTTGCCGTTTTTGTCTGGACCTCAAGGTTCATAGAAAGAGATGTGGTTGGCAATCCCGCAAAGAACGAACTTAAAGTGCGAAGGTGGCTGATATATCTCACCGTATTTCTGGCGGCGCTTCTTCTGATTGGAGATCTGGTTGCGCTAATTTATAATTTTATGAACGGCGATTTGACTGCGCCATTCATCCTTAAAGTTCTTTCCGTTCTGGTTTTGGGAGGAGTTGTTTTCTGGTATTACTTGTATGATTTGAAAAAAACGCCCGGAGAATTTTCTCCAAAAGCAAAAATAGTTGCGTGGGGTTCGATTATCGCCGCGCTTGCCGTAATTGTTTACGGATTTTATATCGCAGGTTCCCCGTTCAAGCAGCGCCTGGTGAGATTCGACAACCAGCGGGTTTCCGATCTGCAGACGATACAAAGCCAGACTGTTTATTACTGGCAGCAGAAGAACAAACTCCCGCAATCTCTGAGCGACCTAGTCGACAGCATTTCGGGGTTCACGCCTCCGTCCGATCCGGATACCAATCAGCCTTACGAATATAAGACCACGGGGAATCTTTCCTTTGAGCTTTGCGCCAGCTTTGCCTTATCTTCGGATGAAGCGAAAACTTCCGCGCAGAGATACGCCGCACCGGTCGGAATTAAAGACAATTGGGAACATTCCGCCGGGCATATTTGCTTCAGTCGTTCCATAGACCCGGAACTTTATCGGACAAATAATACAAAGCCGTTAATTTCGCCGATTCAATAAAATGATAAACCCTAAAGTAAAAATCAGTCAGTCGGTTTTTTCGGAAGATGTGCCCCAGGCGCCCACAAGGAACGGCTATGGGGAGGGATTGGTTGCCGCGGGAGATTCAAACAAAAACATCGTTGTTCTTTGCGCCGACCTGACCGAATCTACGCGCTGCGAAGCGTTCGCGCAGAAGTTCCCCGAAAGGTTTTTCGAATGCGGAGTGGCCGAGCAGAATCTCGCAACCATAGCCGCCGGACTCGGAGTTTCCGGAAAAATCCCTTTCATTTCTTCATACGCCACTTTTTCTCCTGGCAGGAATTACGAGCAGATCCGCACAACCATTGCATACAACGATTCCAATGCGAAAATTGCCGGACATCACGCAGGAATATCCGTCGGTCCGGACGGCGCGACGCATCAAGCGACGGAGGATATTGCCATTATGCGCGCGATACCAAACATGAAAGTTATCGTTCCTTGCGATGCGATTGAAGCAAGAAAGGCCACAATGGCTTCCGCGAAAATCTGGGGACCGGTTTATCTGAGATTCCAGCGTGAAAAAACTCCGGTATTCACTACAGACGAAACTCCTTTTACTCCGGGCAAGGCGGAAATATTTTGGGAATCTAAAAAACCGCAGGTTCTCATTGCCGCCTGCGGGGCGCTGGTACATCAGGCGCTCATCGCCGCGCGCGAATTGGAAAAGAACAAAATAGGAGCCGTTGTTCTCAATGTCCACACGATAAAACCGCTCGACGAGGAAAAAATAATTTCGTTTGCCAAAAAAACCGGAGCAGTGGTTACAGTTGAAGAACATCAGATAGCCGGAGGTCTTGGCGGGGCTATCGCTGAAGTTCTCGGGCGCAAAGCTCCAACGCCGATGGAATTCATCGGTCTTCGCGACACCTTTGGCGAATCCGGAGCGCCGAACCAGCTTTTGGAAAAATACGGGATGACTGCAAAGGATATAATCGCCGCAGCCAAAAAGGCAATCAGAAGAAAGTAAATGCGCGAACGATTCGAGGATGCGCATTTCACTGTTGTTCCAAGAAACAATATTTTTCCAATTCAACCTTCCACTACTACTACATGTAGTAGTGGAGAGAACAATCCCCCCTGCAACCGCATAAACAGCGCAGTGAAAGACCGGAGGTCTTTCACCCTCATAGAACTCCTCGTAGTGGTCTCCATAATATCAATACTCTCCGTATTCGTGATAATAACCCTGAATCCCTCGGAACTCCTCAAACAAAGCAGGGATTCCCAAAGGGTGTCAGACCTGGCAACCA
>Ga0315268_10002453_pt1 | contig 20858 bp, 18 predicted proteins | sample C1_top_MG_FD_204535 | JGI IMG/M metagenome (GOLD analysis project Ga0315268, IMG submission 204535) | Sediment microbial communities from Yellowstone Lake, YNP, Wyoming, USA - C1_top | ecosystem: Environmental > Aquatic > Freshwater > Lake > Sediment | place: USA: Wyoming | collected 2017-08-01
GCGTTGCCTCTCGCTCAGTTGCATGGCGCAACGCTGATCGAGTTCTCACATCGAATGGTCGCCACACTCGTCACAGTTCTCGTTCTGGCGACTGCTGGTTTTGCCTGGCGACGTTATCGGAATCAAAAGTGGATTTTCCGCCCGGCAATGTTGGCAGTGGCGCTTCTGGCTCTGCAAATCATTTTGGGTGGGGTCACAGTCCTGCTCGAACTGCCGCCCGTAATCGTGAGCGTGCACCTGGGCAACTCACTGATTCTGTTTGCAGCGTTGATCACGGTAGCGATGTTTGCGGTGCGGCCCTGGCCCGCGCACGCCACTTCAAGCGACACGCGCGATCGTTTACCACACCTGGCCCTCGCCAGCGCGATTGGCACGTTCGTTTTGATTTTGAGTGGCACCGTTGTTGCGGGCACGTCGGCAGAAGATGCCTGCCCCACATGGCCTCTGTGCAATGGGCAAATCATTCCATCCGGGGGAATCTTGTCGCTCATCAATGTGACGCACCGATATGTTGCCGGCGCTATAGGGCTGCTGATGCTCTATGCGTTAATTCAAGCCTGGCGCACGCGGCAGCATGTTCGGCAGATCAGGATCTCGGCAGTTGTCGTGGCGCTTTTGTTCGCAGCCCAGGTGTCTGTAGGAGCGATCAATGTGCTAATGGATTTCCCTCTGGCGACGGATGTCTTGCACCTGGCAACTGCGACTGCTGTCTGGGCGAGCATAGTAGTATTAACGATTCTCGCCTTTCAAACGTCAAGGCCAAGTCCAGCAGATACGGAACGGGACCCGACAGCGCAAACGCGCCGTAGTTTGCAGACAATAGCAAACTATTTTGCATTGACCAAGCCGTGGATCGTCGCGCTATTGCTGGCTACGGCATTGGGTGCCATGGTGGTAGCGCAGCGCGGTCTGCCGCCGCTGCCGTTGCTCTTGGCCACATTGCTGGGCGGCGCATTGACTGCCGGCGGAGCAAGCTCACTCAACTCGTACGTTGACCGGGACATTGATCTGTTGATGGGGCGAACCGTGCGCCGCCCTGTGCCGTCCGGCAAGATCACGCCGCGCCAGGCGCTTGTCTTTGGCTGGCTATTGTGCATCGTCGGGATCATTGTGCTGGTGGCGTTTGTGAATGTATTGAGCGCAGGACTGGCGCTGGCAGGCATCATCTATTACGTGGGAGTTTATACGATTGTCCTAAAGCGCTCGACGCCGCAGAATGTCGTCATCGGCGGTGCAGCCGGTGCGGTCCCTCCACTCGTTGGATGGGCAGCCGTAACAAACCAGGTGAATCTGCTGGCGTTATACTTGTTCTTGATCATCTTTTACTGGACACCTCCGCACACTTGGGCGTTGATGCTGATGGTGACCAAGGATTACGAGCGCGTCCAGGTGCCTATGATGCCGGTGGCACGGGGCGAATCAGAGACGCGTCGCCAGATTGCTTTGTATTCACTAGTGTTGGTCGCGATTACATTGCTCCCGTTTTCGCTGCAGTACCTGGGGAGTGCCTACCTGGTCGCTGCGCTGCTCCTGGGTGGTTGGTTTCTCCGCCTGGCCTTTGTGTTGCTGCGTGACCAGTCCAAGCGCTCGGCGCGGCGCTTGTATCATTATTCGAATGCGTATCTCGCACTGTTGTTCATTGCCATGGCCGTTGACCATGGCGCACCGCGTTTCTTGGGATTAATGTAGTCGTGTGGAGTGGCAACGTGTTTTCATCTCGAGTGATTCCCACACGCAGAGTTGTGCCGGTATTGGTGCTGCTCTCCATGATTTTGACCGGGTGCGCCGGGCTCCCGCCGACGCTGTTGCCCGCGTCATTCGATGCCAGGGTGATTTTCAATTTGACCATGGTCACTTTTGGCATTGCGACTGTGGTGTTTGTCGTGGTGGAAGGCATATTGATTTACTCGGCCATACGTTTTAGCCGCAGGACGAGTGAAGGCCTACCCAAGCAGGTCGAGGGGAATACGCGGCTCGAAATTGCCTGGACGCTTGCACCGGCCATTGTGTTGGCTATTGTCTATGTCCTCTCGATACAGGCCCTGCGTTCGGTCGCTTACCAACCGTCCACATCGTCGGGCGCTGGCGATACCAGCCAGGCGTTGCATGTGCGCGTCATTGGCCACCAGTGGTGGTGGGAATTTGACTATCCCGATCTGCACATCGTGACCGCCAACGAAATGCATGTGCCGGAAGGCGCTGTAGTCAACCTGGATGTGGAATCCGTTGATGTGATCCACAGTTATTGGGTTCCACAGCTCGGAGGCAAGATCGATGCAATCCCCGGCCGTGTCAACCACACGTGGTTTCGTGCGGCTCAAGCCGGTACGTATCACGGGCAATGTGCCGAGTTTTGCGGCGTCGAGCATGCGGATATGCGTCTTGATGCCGTCGTCGAAATGCCCGATCGGTTTCAAGCTTGGGTCGAAGGGCAGCAAGCACCAGTGGCCCAGATGACGGGCGACGCAGCGAAGGGTGAACAAGTGTTTATGACCGGCTCCTGCGTCGCTTGCCACACGATTGACGGTACGCAGGCGCTGGGGAAGGTGGGGCCGAATCTCACGCACTTTGCCAGCCGACAGGTGTTTGCGGGCGGAGTCCTAGACAACACGCCGCAGAACTTGGCCCAGTGGCTGGCTGATCCGCAGAAGGTCAAACCGGGCAACCTGATGCCGAATCTACATTTGACACAAGCGCAAATAGATGAACTAGTCGCCTTTGTTGCAAGTCTAAAGTGACGATGGAGTAATCATGGCAACTACCACCGAGGCGCTATCGTCGCCGCGCCGCTACGAAACCGGGATTCTAAAGTGGCTGACGGCGACCAATCACAAGAACATCGGCATCTTGTACTTGGTCACGTCATTTGTGTTTTTCATCGTCGGCGGAGTCGAGGCGTTGTTGATCCGTTTGCAGCTAGGCGCGCCGAATAACACGCTGCTGTCGCCCGAGGTGTACAACCAGATCTTTACAATGCACGGCACGACGATGATTTTCTTGTTCGCCATGCCGATCTTGATCGGCTTTGGCAACTATCTTGTCCCGCTGATGATTGGCGCGCGCGACATGGCTTTCCCCCGGCTCAATCAGCTCAGCTATTGGATGTTCCTTTTTGGCGGGCTTTTGATGTACAGCTCATTTCTTTTAGGCGGCGCACCCGACGCCGGCTGGTTTGCCTACGCGCCGCTTACCGGTGCGCAGTTTTCGCAAACCCACGGAATGGACTTTTGGGCGTTGGGCATCATCCTGATGGGCCTCGGCTCCACGGTAGGGGCGATCAATTTCATTGTGACCATCCTCAATATGCGCGCGCCTGGCATGACGTTCTTTAGGATGCCGCTGTTCGTCTGGCAGATGCTGGTCACGACGTTCCTGATATTGTTCGCAATTCCCAGCCTGACGGTAGACGCGATTTTGCTCTTCCTGGGGCGGAACTTTGGGGCGCCGTTTTACGTGGCCAGCCAAGGCGGCGACCCGTTGCTATGGCAGCACCTGTTCTGGTTTTTCGGCCACCCTGAGGTATACGTCTTGATTCTCCCCGCGTTCGGGATCATTTCCGAAGTGATGCCGGTTTTTTCGCGCAAGCCGATCTTTGGGTATGGGGCCATTGTGTACTCTGGCATTGCCATAGGCTTCCTGGGGTTCTCTGTGTGGGCGCACCACATGTTTGCGGTCGGCTTGGATCCCGTCGCTGATGCAGTCTTTTCAGCCGATAGCATGATCATCGCGGTGCCTACCAGTATCAAGATTTTCAACTGGATCGCGACGATGTGGGGCGGCAAGATCAACTTCAAAGCGCCCTTGCTGTTCGCGGTCGGCTTCATCGCGATGTTTATCATTGGCGGGTTGAGTGGCGTCTCGCTTGCTGTGGTGCCGATTGACTTTCAGGTGGAGGACACCTATTTCGTCGTCGCTCATCTGCACTATGTGTTGTTCGGCGGAACCGTGTTTGCAATTTTCTCCGGGATCTTTTACTGGTTTCCCAAGGCCACCGGGCGCTTGCTCGACGACCGGTTAGGCAAGTGGCAATTCTGGATTATGTTTGCCGGTTTCAATCTCACGTTTTTCCCGATGCACATCTTGGGACTGCTTGGAATGCCGCGCCGCATCTACACGTATGGATCGGGGCTTGGATGGGACACGTGGAATTTGATCGAGACGGTGGGTGCTTTTATCGTCGTGGTTGCCATCATGATCTTCCTGTGGAACCTGTATGCGAGCCTGCGAGGCGGCTCAATCGCTGGCAACGACCCGTGGGATGGTCAGACCTTGGAGTGGACGACGACATCGCCGCCGCCGGCCTATAATTTTGCCGTGATCCCCAATGTTCACAGCCGGCGGCCGTTTTGGGAGCAAAAATATCCCCGAACGCTTAGAGAAAAGACTGCCAGCCCGGGCCCTGTCGCGCAGCAGGAGGCGCACAGCGCGATCGAACTGCCAGAAGGCTCTTTTAACCCTGTCGTCGTCGCGGCTGGATTATTGATCGCCTCATTCGGATTGATCTATGCGGCATGGCTTGTCGTCGTCCTGGGAGTTGGGGTTGTGTTTACTGGTATCGTCGGGTGGGTGCGCGAGCCACGCTGAGCGAGATTCGAGCAGCATGCAGGACAACTCGAACGGGAACGCAAACAGTAGTTGAAGATGGCGATTGTAGCTGGTTCAAGGGATATGAGTCAAGGCACACTGTCCGCGGCTGTTGATCGAACGTTGAGCCTGATATCCAAATCTAGACATGATAGCAAGGAGCACTCGACATGAGCCAGGCGTTCGTGTCACACCCTTCTGAAGTCACTTCATTGGGCGTTGACAATCGAAAACTAAGCATATGGACACTGCTGGGTTCCGAGTCCGTGTTTTTTTCCTCGCTGATTGTCACATACATTGTGATGCGCGGCAAGAGTGTGAGCGGCCCGCTGCCACACGAGGCGCTCGACGTGCCGTTGACGGCGGTCAATACATTCGTGTTGATATGCAGCAGCCTGACCATGGTCACCGCATTGGCGGCGATTCAAAGAGGCCAAGTACATAGCCTGCGCCGCTGGCTTTTTGCCACCATCTTGCTAGGCCTGGGTTTCTTGAGCGGGCAGGCATTCGAATTCACCAAGTTGTTCGGCCAGGGTTTATCGCTCAGTCGCAATGTGTTCGGCGCGACGTTCTTTACGCTCACTGGCTTTCACGGAGCGCACGTTTTCGCGGGAGTGATCTGGATCTGCTTTGTGCTGGCACGCGCGTTTCATGGAGGAGTGACACGAGATAATCACCTGGCGGTTGAGCTAGTGGGGTTGTACTGGCACTTTGTTGACCTGGTGTGGATCATCATTTTCACTGTCGTCTATCTCATTTGACCACGATCCAGGCAGGAGATTGCGCAATGGAGATGTCGCAGGATACACGACGACGGCCCCGGTTGAGCTATCTCGGCGTGTTTGGGATATTGGCGGCGCTCACGGTGGTCGAAGTGGGGGTGACCTATCTGCCGTTGCCGCGCATTCCGGTCTTGGTCCCGCTCGCGCTGATCAAGGCTGCGTTGGTTGCATTGTTCTACATGCACCTGAAATCTGACCGGCGACTGTTCAGCGTGATTTTCGGGATGGGCCTGTTGATGGGGATCGGGCTGATTCTTGCTTTGATTGCATTGTACGCGCCGCCCTTGCTCGACATCAAGTAGGCTTGCAGGATACAATGCAAGTCGCTCTGGCCTGGAACTGGTATCCCAGTGTGTGCATCGGCGTAGCGCTCTTGGTGGGTGTCTACCTCAGCGTCGTCGGCCCGTTGCGCTCGCGTTTCAGTTTCTCTGAGCCGGTGCCGCACACTCGTGTGGCGTGGTTCTTGTCGGGTGCCCTGGTCATCCTTTTTGCACTCGTGTCGCCCCTTGACGAGTTGGGCGACGAGTATCTCTTCAGCGCACATATGGTGCAGCATCTTCTTTTGGCGCAGATCGCACCGCCGCTGTTGCTGTTGGGCACATCAGGTTGGATGTTGCGCCCGTTGTTGCGCCATCCTATCGTGGCTCGGGTGGCCCGTGTCCTGACAACCCCGTTTGTCGCGTTCATCTTGTTCAATGCTGTTTTTCTGACCTGGCATCTTCCCGCATTTTACGAGACGACGTTGCATAACGAATCCCTCCATATTTTCGAACACTTGCTTTTCATGGCGACCGGCGTCCTGAACTGGTGGCCGATTCTCAGTCCACTACCCGAGTTGCCCCGGCTTTCCCCTCCAGGGCAGATTCTGTATCTTTTTCTGGAGGCGGTGCCGATGACAATCTTGGGCGCGCTGATCGTTTTTGCGCCGACCGTTCTTTATCCCACTTACGCAGCAGTGCCGCGGGTGCTGGGTCTTGATGCGCTAACCGATCAGCAAATCGCCGGGCAGGTGATGTGGACGCCCGGTGGGTCAATCTACTTGGTTGCACTGACAGTTGTATTCTTTACGTGGCTTGGGAAAGAAGAGCGCGCAGAGCGGAACGAGTCAGCATGACACTCTCGTCGCAGCTCCATCTCCAACAGGGAGAGCCGGGCAGGTGGCGCACAAGTTAACAGAGGGGAAGTGAGAGGGTAAAGCAACTCCCCCTGACTAGGCGTGCTGTTCACATCCAGGCGTCCGCCATGGGCGGTGACCAAGTCGCGAGCGATGCCCCAGCCCAGACCCATCCCTTGGGGAAAGCATTGTTGTCAACTCTCCATCCATGCCTGCGAGCAGTTCTCGCCGCAAGGTCGTTTCCTTATCCGCCCGTCCCATGTGTGCTTGAATAGCCGAATGGAGAGCGCCGATTGGTATAAGGGAGGTTCCAGGTTGAGAGCTTATCTTTGTTGTAAGCTTGGCTTATGAAAAGCTTAACAGAAGGACTTGACGCTACAACAATTCCAGGGCAGGCGCTTGCCTTAAGGTACTCTTAAGTCTTGCTTTAGGTAGATATAAGGACAAAACGCATCAAGCTCAACTATGATAAATGGATGCATTCTGACTCATGACGATGGAGCGCGCACGCTCACGATGACAGACGCAATCCACAGAGTGGAAGATGCTTTGTACGTGGCAGCCGAAGACACCCTGATCGCTCTACCACGCCTAAACGTGGACGTAAGCAAAGCTGGCTTGTGTTTGCCGTTGGCGCTGCGGCTATGAATGAAAGTATGCTCGACTTTGGAATCTACGATACGTTCTACCGTTCTGACGAAATGAATTTCTGCTGGCCGAGCGGTTTCTAGCGCAGGAGGCAAGTGTATATGACACAGGTCGAGCAACTGGCGGCGTTCGTCGCGCGGGCGTCGTACGATAGTCTTTCAGAAGTGGCACGCCAACAACTTTTAGCCCGGATATTGGATGCGCTTGGCTGCGCCGTCGGCGCGCTGGATGGCGAACCCATCCGACTGATCCGGGTGCAGACCGAAGACTTTGGCGGCACCAGCCACTGCGCCCTGATTGGCGGCGGGCGAGCAGCTCCTGACCGGGCAGCGTTTTACAACAGTGCGTTAGTGCGCTACCTGGACTTTAACGATGGCTACCTGGCTCCAGGTGAAACCTGCCATCCCAGCGATAACCTGGGAGCAGTGCTCGCGGCCGCAGAGTACGCCAATCGAAACGGGCGGGAATTCTTGACGGCGTTGGCAGTAGCTTACCAGGTGCAATGCCGTCTGAGCGATGTCGCGCCAGTGCGAGCCAAAGGATTCGATCACACCACGCAAGGGGCTTATGCCGTGGCCGCGGGCGTGTCCAAGGCGCTCGGCTTGGATCAAGGCAAGACCGCCAACGCCGTCGCGATTGCCGGGACAGCCTTCAACGCACTCAGAGTGACTCGCACCGGGGCGTTGTCTCACTGGAAAGGGCTGGCCTATCCCAACACAGCCTTCGGCGCAACTCATGCTGCTTTCTTGGCGATGCATGGAATTACTGGCCCGCTGCAAGTCTTTGAAGGAAACAAGGGTTTTATGGACGCCATTGCCGGACGGTTTGAAATAGATTGGTCGCGTGAGGACCTGGAACGCGTTACGCGCACCGTCCTCAAAAAATACAATGCCGAGCTTCACTCCCAGTCAGCCATCGAGGGCAGCCTGGAATTGAAACATGAGCATGGCTTTACCGCAGCCGACGTGGAGCGGATTGAGATTGAAATCTTTGACGTGGCATACAACATCATCGGCGGGGGCGAGGAAGGAAACAAGATGATGGTGCGGACGAAGGAAGAAGCCGACCATAGCCTGCCGTACATGATCGCCGTCGCACTCCTGGACGATCAAGTGATGCCGGAACAATACCGCCCGGAACGCATCCAACGTCAGGATGTTCAAACATTGCTCCGCAAAGTGGTGGTGCGACCACATCAAGACCTGAGCCGACGCTTCCCTACGGAAATGCCATGCCGCATCACGATCTCACTCCGCGATGGTCGGGTACTGGCCAGAGAAAAGCTTGACTATGAAGGCTTTCACTCCCGCCCGATGCGGTGGGAGACCGTCGTTCACAAATTCGAGCAGTTGAGCGAGCCGTACACTGATGCCTCACTGCGGCGCGAGATTGTTGAAGCAGTGGCAAACCTGGAGAGCATCAAAGTCATTGACCTGACGCGACTGCTGGGGCACGTACGTAGCAGCACGTGAGAGACTGGTGGAGGCAGAAGAATGGCACAATCTCAAACAGACGAGCGAGCGTTCAGCTTTTTACGCTTTAACGAGCGCGGATCCAAGCCGCGCACGCGCGGTGTGACCGAAATCCGTGGACCTTACTATACGCCTATGGGCAAGCGCTACCTGCAAGACGTCTTGGAAACCATGGGCGCGTACGTGGACGTGCTCAAGTTCGCAGGAGGTTCTTTCAGCCTGATGCCCCGCCAGGTGGTCAAGGAACTCATCGACCTCTGTCACGCGCACAACGTGTTGATTTCGACCGGCGGTTTTATCGAACGTGTACTGACGCAGGGGCCGGACGCCGTCAACCGATACGTCCAAGAGTGCAAAGAGTTGGGGTTTGACATCGTTGAAATATCGAGTGGCTTTATCACCATCCCCACCGACGATTGGCTGCGGCTGATCGAAAAGGTGCAAAAGGCTGGCCTCAAAGCCAAGCCTGAGGTGGGGATTCAGTTCGGGGCCGGCGGGGCCACGTCCGTGGCCGAGTTGGAGGCCGAAGGGACGCGCGACCCGGAGTGGGCCATCATGCAGGCCAAGCGTTTCGTAGACGCCGGGGCGTACATGATTATGATCGAATCAGAAGGCATCACCGAGAACGTAAAGGTATGGCACACCGATGTCGTCGCCAAAATCATCAATGCGTTGGGTTTAGAGAAACCGATGTTCGAGGCGGCTGACCCGGACGTGTTTGCCTGGTATATCAAGAACTATGGTTCGGAGGTGAATCTTTTTGTGGATCACAGTCAGATTGTTCAGCTTGAGTGTTTGCGATCGGGCCTGTGGGGCACCAAAAGCCTGTGGGGACGGGTGTTGACCTACAAAGGTTGATCGGATTGCGTGGTGATACGGACTCTCATCAATAGGTGGAATCGGCTCGGCATCAGCTTTCGGAGTGCGCGGGGTACCTACCAGCCGCACGCAAGCGAACGCTAGGCTGTTTGGTGAGAGTTAGATCAACTATTGGCGCGACTCGTTACGAATCGCACTCGATCAGGTAAGGAGAATATCTGATGCTAACCGAGATTAACAAAGCAATAGCGCGCCAGCTAACGGAAGCTCTCGATGAGGGAGATATAGATAGACTACACGAGTTGCTTTCACCTGACTTTGTGTCCCATTTTTCAGGCATGCCCAAGCCGCTTGATCGCGAACAGTTCATCCAATTCAACAAAATGGTCAAGGAGGCTTTTCCAGACTTTGAATTCACCATTCAAGATCTGATTGCCGAGGGAGATAGAGTCGCTGTACGCCTCAAAGCGCGAGGCACGCACATGGGAGAATTCCAAGGTATTGCAGCAACAGGCAAACAGTTTGAAATTAGCGGGATTACCATTTACCGAATGGCGGACGGAAAGGTCGTTGAGCAATGGGTGAATAATGATCAGTTGGGCATGATGCAGCAGTTGGGCGTCGTCCATGCGCCGGGTCAGATGAGGAGTTGAGCGTTCAGTCAGGCGGGCTGTTGTGGGGTCAGACCGATACCCACCGAGTCAGTAATGGAACGAGGTTCCTCGTCTGAAATGTAGGAATGAGTCAAATCCAACTAGATCCGCCAAGGAGGGTTATGAGTGCAACAACTGACCACAAGAGTGTAATCATGCCGGTTGACCTGGAACCCGATGAGCAAGAGTTTCGTGCGGCGATGGCACTGCATCGTCGCCACATTTCCGACGAGCAGATGCGCAAGTTCGAAGGCTATGTGGCAGAGATCTTTACTGCGTTCGGTTTGAACCCAAATACTCCAGCCACGCGGGAAACCCCGCAGCGCTTTGTCCGCGCCTTGTTTGACGCGACCGAAGGCTATGACGGTGACCCCAAATTGCTCAAGGTTTTTGGAACCGAGTGTCGAGGCGGGCCGGACTGTCGGCTGAGCCAGGTGATTGAGGGGCCGATCCAGTTCTTTGCACTGTGTGAGCATCACGCCTTCCCATTCTTCGGGAGCGCATACGTTGGCTATATCGCGCACGAAAACATCATCGGCATTTCCAAGCTTACCCGGCTCGTGCGCTTGTTTGCCAAGCGTTTTTCGGTGCAGGAACGGATTGGGCAACAAATTGCGGATGCTCTCCAGGCGATGCTCCAGCCGCATGGTGTGGCCGTGTACCTGGAGGCGCATCACTTGTGCGTAGAGATGCGGGGAGTTCGGGAGATGGCGCCCTTGACTCGCACGACGGTCTGGCGGGGCGAGTATGACGGCAATCCACAATTGCGCACCGAGTTTTTTACCGCGTGTGGATTACCACGATGAATGGTTGGCGCGATTTTCTTGGGCCGAATGCTGGCTACGTAATAGAACTCTATGACCGCTATCGCCAGAATCCAGAATCGGTGGATGCAGTGGCGCGGGCCTACTTTGCCAAGTGGACGCCACCGCTTGAGGCCGCCGTCTCGACCACGGCAGTGCCAGATATTGAAAAGATCGTCGGCGCAGTGAACTTGGCTCAGGCGATACGCGCCTACGGCCACCTGGCAGCCCAACTCGACCCCCTGGGTGGCCCGCCCCGGGATGACCCGTCACTTCTTCCAGCTACGCACGGCGTGACGGAAGATGACTTGCGCCGTTTGCCAGCCAGCCTCATCGGCGAGCTGGTCGCCGAACGCGCTTCAAATGCCTTGGAGGCTATCCAGGATTTACGTGCGGTCTATGCGTCAACGACCGGGTACGGTTACGCGCATATTCACGACCCGGAACAACGAGAGTGGCTGCGCCATGCGGCGGAATCATGCTGGTTCTGCCCTCCCCGGGATTCGATCAACCCCCAGGCGCTGCTGGAGCGACTCACCCAGATCGAGGTCTTTGAGCATTTCCTACACCGCAACTTTCCAGGCAAGACCCGCTTTTCTCTTGAAGGCCTGGATATGCTTGTTCCGATGCTGGACGAAATCATCGGTGGAGCGGCGGAAGCAGGAATCCGCAACATCCTGATCGGCATGGGGCACCGAGGGCGGTTGAATGTCTTAGCCCATGTGCTCAACAAGCCTTATGCCCAGATCCTGGCCGAATTCAAAGATCCGGCGCGAGGGCACGATTCTACTCTCTGTGAAGACCTGGGTTGGACGGGTGACGTCAAATATCATCTTGGCGCGCGGCTAGCGCTGAGCAATGCAGTTGCGAGCAGCGAACCTGTCAACGTGGTGGTGACCATGCCCCCCAATCCGAGCCATGTCGAGGCAATCAATCCGGTGCTCGAGGGCATGGCCCGCGCGTCTGGCACGCGTGCCCAGCAGCCCGGTTCGCCGTATTTTGACCCGACCGTTTCCTTGCCTATCCTGATTCACGGCGATGCAGCCTTTCCCGGTCAGGGGGTCGTGGCCGAGACGTTCAACTTTTCCCGTTTGCCGGGTTACCAAACGGGCGGCACCATCCACATCATCGCGAACAATCAGTTGGGCTATACGACCAAGCCCGAGGATGGGCGCAGCACCCTTTATGCCAGTGACTTGGCCAAGGGCTTTGAGATTCCCATTGTCCACGTCAACGCGGATGATCCCGAAGCATGTATTGCAGCAGCCCGCCTGGCCTTTGCTTATCGTGCTCGATTCCATCAGGACTTTGTGCTTGACCTGGTTGGCTACCGGCGTTACGGCCACAACGAAGGTGACGAGCCGAGCTTTACCCAACCACTCATGTACGAAATGATCGAGCATCACCCGACGGCGCGATCGCTGTGGGCAGATACGTTAGTTGAGCGTGGTCTGGCTGAAAAGGATTGGCCGCAGAAACTGGTGGAGCAGTACACCGCGGACCTTCAACGTATCCTGGAATCGCTGCGTCCTGAAGTGGATTTAGCCGAGTACCCGCCCGCGCCGCCGCCACCCGGCGCGGCGCGCCGGGTCAAGACGGCAATTCCGGTGCAACGATTGCGAGAACTCCATGAGGCCTTGTTACAGGTGCCAGGCGGCTTTGCACTCAACTTCAAGCTGGAACGGGCACTGCGCCGGCGCCGCGAGGCCCTGGATCAACCCGACGAGCCGACCATTGACTGGGCTTTGGCCGAACAATTAGCGCTGGCGTCCATATTGGAGGACGGCATTCCGATCCGCATGACAGGCGAGGATGTCGAACGAGGCACGTTCGGCCAGCGGCATGCTGTCTTGCATGACGTCAAGAGCGGCAAGACATTTACGCCATTGCAGGCTCTACCACACGCCAAAGCCGCGTTTGCCATTCTCAACAGTCCGCTCACGGAGAACGCGACGATGGGCTTTGAATACGGCTACAATGTCCAGGAGCCCAAGCGGCTCGTCATCTGGGAAGCCCAGTATGGTGATTTTGTCAATGGGGCGCAGGTGATGATTGACGAATTCGTCGCGTCGGCTCGGGCCAAGTGGGGGCAAACGCCTTCGCTGGTACTGCTGCTGCCACATGGCTCCGAGGGCCAGGGGCCCGACCATTCGAGCGCCCGACCGGAACGCTTTTTGGAACTGGCGGCAGAGACGAACATGCGGGTCGCTTACCCCACTACCGCTGCCCAATTCTTTCATTTGTTGCGTCGGCAGGCATCGCTGCTGGAGACCGACCCTTTGCCGCTCGTGATCATGACGCCCAAGAGCCTGCTACGCCATCCTCGCGCCAGCTCGCCGTTGCGAGAGCTCTCGGAAGGACACTGGCAGCCCATGATAGACGATGCCGAGGCACAGCGACGGCCTGAGCAAGTGCGTCGCTTGATCCTGTGCAGTGGCAAAGTCTATGTAGACCTGGTGACCAGCGAGCGCAGGGACGGCAGCCCGGCAGTCGCCATCGCGCGAGTGGAACAACTCTATGTCTTTCCGGCTGAACAGGTGCAATCCGCCCTGAACGGCTATCCCAAGCTGGAGCAGGTGATCTGGTTGCAAGAGGAACCGGAAAACATGGGAGCGTGGCCATATTTCCGTCCACAGTTGGAAGAGTTGATTCGAGGTCGCTGGCCTCTGTGCTATATCGGCCGGCCTGCCAACTCGAGCCCGGCGGAAGGCTCGTCCGCCAAGTTCGCAGCCGACCAAAACATTATTGTGGAGCGAGCATACGATCTCGCGATGTGTGAGGCGTAAAACCATGCCCATCAAAATCGTCGTCCCGGAAATGGGTGAGTCCATTGTGGAAGCAACAGTCGCCTCGTGGTTAAAGCACGAGGGCGACCACGTTACCGTGGGCCAGCCAGTCGTGGAACTGGAAACCGAAAAAGCCAACATTCAAGTGGTGGCCGAGCGCGCTGGCATATTGGCGCACATTGAGAAAAAAGAAGGGCAAGACGTCAAGATCGGCGATGTGCTTGGCGTGATCGAGCCATCGCCGGACGAAGCTGGCCAGGCCCCCGAAGCGGCTGGAGAGTTGGCAAAAGCCAGGCTGGTCCCGGAGACCGCCAAGGAATCTGTGGAGGCCCTAGCCCAAGAGGCCGGCAAGGCGACCCCGGTGGCAAAACGCATGGCCCAAGAGGAGGGCGTCAGCCTGGCGGAGGTGCCTGCAAGTGGGGTAGGGGGGCGAGTGACCAAGCGAGACATCCAAAGCTTTCTGGAAAAGCAAAGTGTGGCAATCTCGACGACTCAGCCCGAGCTGGTTGCACAGCCACCAGAGCCAGTTACTTTGGCGCGGCTTGCATTGCCAGTCGAACGATCAGACCGGGAAGAGCGGGTCCGTATGTCTCGCCGCCGGCAGACAATTGCCCGCCGCCTGCTCGAGGCCACGCAGACTACGGCGATGCTCACTACGTTTAACGAGATTGATATGAGCGCGGTGATGGACATCCGCAAACGGCGCAAAGAGTCTTTCAAAGAGCAACACGGTGTGAGTCTGGGATTCATGTCGTTCTTTGTTAAAGCGTCCATCGGCGCGCTCAAGGCTTTCCCGCGTATCAATGCTGAAATCCAAGGCGACGAGATGGTGCTCAAGCATTACTATGACATTGGCATTGCCGTGGGAGCGACAGAGGGATTGGTGGTTCCAGTGCTGCGTGACGCCGACCGCATGTCGTTTGCCGAAATCGAGCAGGCTGTCAAGAACTTTGTCCAACATGCAGAGAACAACACTCTTTCACTGCAAGACTTGCGCGGCGGCACGTTCACCATCACCAACGGCGGCGTCTTTGGCTCGCTGCTCAGCACGCCCATCCTCAACCCGCCGCAGGTGGGCATCCTGGGCCTTCACAAGATTGAAGAGCGCCCCATCGCACTCGATGGTCAAGTGGCCATTCGTCCTATGATGTACGTGGCGCTCAGCTACGATCATCGGATTGTGGATGGACGGGAAGCCGTCCAATTCCTGGTGCGGGTCAAAGAGCTGATCGAGGATCCGGAGACTCTGTTGTTGGAGGGTTGAGCACACGCTCATGCCCTTCACCAGAGTGGAGCGCGCGCGCATGACGTACTCGTCAAAGGGGGGAGGTCGTGTCATGAATGCAGCAGACAAGTCTTTTGGGGAGGAGTAAAGGATGATCCATGTCAAGCGTGTTTACGACACCGCCGAATCGAAAAACGGCGCTCAGTATCTGGTAGATCGCATCTGGCCACGTGGCATGAAGAAAGAAGCCCTGCGCCTGACCGATTGGCTGAAGGATTTGGCGCCCAGCGATGACTTGCGCCGCTGGTTCGGCCATGATCCGGCCAAGTGGGACGAGTTCCAGCGCCGTTACTTTGCCGAGTTAGATCGCAACCGGAAAGCCTGGCAGCCTCTTCTGGAGGCCGCACGTCGAGGAAACATTACGTTACTCTATGGAGCGCGAGATATGGAGCACAACAATGCTGTGGCGTTGAAAGCGTATCTGGAGAAACAACTGAGTTGATGCGTGGAGGTAATGCGGATGAAAAAGAACCTGGCTTTTGTGTTGAGCGCCGGCGGCGCGCGAGGCGCGTTGCAGGCGGGCGCGTTGCGCGCGCTATTGGAGAGCGGTATTCGACCTGACTTGTTGGTGGGCACGTCTATCGGCGCAATCAATGCTACAGCGTTGGCAATACACGGTGTGAACCTGGCTGGTGTGGAAGCACTCGTCGCGGATTGGCGCGATGCGGCAGGCGCCGATCTACTGCCCTCCAATGCCGTAAGGCTCATGATGAGCACGCTGTTCAACAGAGGAAGAGGGCCTTCCGCTCAACGCATGCGCGAGTTCTTGATCGCGCATGGCCTGCTGCCCACTCTGCGCTTCGGGGACATCCAAGGTGTGCGGCTGATCCTGATCGCCGCCGACCTCAACACGGGCTGTCTTGTTCTGTATGGGACTGATCCACGGCAATCGGTATTGGAAGGCGTATTAGCCTCGGCCGCGCTGCCGCCCTGGGTTCAGCCGTTAGAAAAGGACGGACAGTTACTGATAGACGGGGGTGTGATCAGTATTTTGCCGATAGAGCCGGCCGTGGCACAGGGCGCGAAAGAGATCATCGCATTGGACCTGTCTGATCCACGTGGTATGCTGGCGGACTCACGCGGCCTGGGGCCGTTCGTCGGCAAGGTGTTGGTCGCGGTGACGCAACGCGAGATTCAACTGGAACTGGAATCGGCGGCTGCTCGCCACGTGCGAGTGCGGCGCATTGGCCTATATGGCGACTTGCCTGTGGCCGTGTGGGACTTTGGTCACACCGATGAGCTGATCGCGCGCGGCTACGAGGTCGCCCGTCGAAGAATTGCAGAGTGGCAACCAGAACACGAGGTGTGGTGGCGTAAGTGGTCCAGCCTGCCGGGCTCAAGAGGTTTTTTGCAACAACGCACGACGCTTTAGACACCTACACTTGGCTTGCGCAGTGATCCGCGACTCGCGTCGGCGACGTGGGGGCGGAGATCGTACACAATAGACCCCGCACAAGCCCTTGTGTTTCCGACCCCCAACTGCCGACTAGGCCACACCCCGGAATCCCCTGGCCGTTTTGCTCGTCCTTGCGCTGGCGATTGGCAGCCTTTTGCGGTTTGAATTAGAGCGCAAGAAACGGATTGTCGTGACGGTATATATGCCGTACAATGCATATTGACTTTCATACTTTAGGAGGCGGCTCATGATGCCAACCTACGATAGGTCAGATGTGTCTTTGGAACATACGGTCAAAAATTCGACTCCGACCGATCAAACGCGTTGGGAGGCGATTGTTCAGCGTAACCGGGAAGCCGATGATGCATTTGTGTACGGTGTTCTGACGACCGGGGTATACTGTCGCCCAAGTTGTTCTTCCCGATTGCCTAATCGTGAAAATGTACAGTTCTTTGATAGCAGTGAAGAGGCTGGGCAAACAGGTTTCCGTCCTTGCAAGCGATGCAACCCCGACGTACCCAAGAAACGTCGTTTCTACCACGGAATCACGACAATACCAGGGATGAAACCAACTGACTACAAGCATGAAGAGCATCGCATGTATATCCGCTATGCGACTGAGCAGTGCTATCTAGGATGGGTGTTGGTGGCAGCGACGGCCCAGGGAATATGTACTGTTGACTTGGGGGATTCGCCTGAGGTTTTGAAGGAGGGCCTGCATACCAAGTTTCCGAAAGCCCAATTGCAGGACAATGCCCCTGGCTTTGAGGTACTGGTCGCAAAGGTTTTGACCTTTCTTGAGTCACCTCATCTTGGTTTTGACCTTCCCCTGGATATTCAGGGTACGGCATTTCAGCGACGCGTTTGGAAAGCGCTGCAGGAGATTCCAGCCGGCACAACGGCAAGCTACACAGATATCGCTGCTCGTATTGGGCAACCCAAGGCTGTCCGAGCTGTGGCACAAGCCTGTGCAGCAAATGCCATTGCGGTCGTCATTCCATGCCACCGTGTCAGACGAGGTAGCGGTGAGCTAGGTGGCTACCGGTGGGGCGTTGAACGTAAACGAGCATTGCTTCAGCGAGAAAGCGACCAGCGATGAAAACAACTTTACCGTATCGCCCCGTGCTCGAACGTGCGCTCAATCACGCATTAGCACATCTCGAAAACCTTGAACATACACCCGTTTCCGCCACGACCACACTCGCAGAGCTGCGTATGCGCCTGGCCCGCCCACTCACCAACGACGGCGTAGACGCAGCTCAGGTGATTGATGAGCTCGTTGCCGATGCGGCAGGCGGTGTGCTGGGGAGCGCAGGTGGTCGCTTCTTTGGATGGGTCATTGGCGGTTCCGTGCCGGCTGCGCTTGCCGCGGATTGGCTTACTTCAACCTGGGACCAAAATGCCGCCCTCTATGCGTGTGGCCCGGCTGAGGCGGTGATTGAAGAAGTCTGCGGCAGTTGGTTAAAAGATTTGCTCGGCTTGCCAGCAACCGCCAGTTTTGCGTTGGTCACTGGGTCTCAGATGGCGCACGTGACGTGCTTCGCGGCGGCACGCAATGCCCTTCTTGCCAAACACAAATGGGATGTTGAGCGCAGAGGCTTGAATGGTGCACCGCGCATACGCATTTTGAGTAGCACTGAGCGTCACGGCTCTATTGAGCGCGCCGTACGTTTGCTAGGGCTCGGGAGTGAATCTGTCGTTGATCTGCCCGCGGATGCCCGCGGACGTTTGCAAGCCAGTACCCTCAGCCAGGCATTGCAGGCGCAAGCTGACGCGCCGACGATTGTCCTATTGCAGGCAGGCGATCTGAACATCGGCGCCTATGATCCGTTTTCTGAGCTGATTCCACTGGCCCATGCACACGGCGCATGGGTGCATGTGGATGGGGCATTCGGCCTGTGGGTCGCTACGAGCCCAACGTACTGCCACTTGATCGAGGATGTTGGTCTTGCCGACTCGTGGGTGACGGATGGCCACAAGTGGCTCAACGTGCCTTATGACTGTGGTTATGCCTTCGTCGCCGACGCCAAAGCGCACCGTGCCTCGACGTCACATCGCGCAGACTACCTGATACACGACGATGATGCGCGTGACCAGATGGACTGGAACCCGGAGTGGTCACGACGCGCTCGTGGTGTTGCAACCTACGCGGCTATTCGCCAGCTTGGTAGGCGCGGGATTTCCGATCTCATTGAGCGGACATGTCGCCACGCCCATGCCCTCGTTACCCGCATTGGCGCATTAGCTGGCGCTGAAGTTGTATGGGAGCCGCAAGTGAATCAGGGATTAGTGCGCTTTCTCGACTCGGCGCCTGACGCGTCCCGTGCCGATCATGACCGCCGCACCGATCAAGTGATTGGCGCGATTCTCAAGTCGGGCGAAGCTTTCTTCAGCGGCACCACATGGCGCGGCAAACGCTGCATGCGTATTTCTGTATGCAACTGGCAGACGAGTGACGCAGATGTCGACCGCGCGGTTGCCGCAGCACAACAGGCACTAGGCAGGTAACGAGGTAAGGGACAATGTCTGTGTGGACACAATTAATCAATGAGATAGAGAGATTCCCGACCGAGGTGCGCGACCTGCCTGTGCTCCAGCAAGTCACTCCATCAGAAGTGAGAGCCGAGCTAGAGAGCCACTATACCTTCGATAAGCCTATTCCCCTCGAATCTCTCACCGCTGATGTCATTCGACTTCTCCGCTCTTGGACTATCCACGTGACGCATCCGCGGTATTTTGGTTTGTTCAACCCAAGTGTTCTGCCAGCGAGCATTGTCGCTGATACACTCGTCGCCCTCTACAACCCTCAACTGGCCGTTTGGTCACATGCGCCGGCGGCCAATGAAATTGAGCGCCTGACACTCCGCGCTTTTGCGAGAGCGATGGGGTTTGATCCCGAAAATGTCCTTGCGAACTTTACTACGGGTGGGGCTGAAGCGAACCTTTCGGCTGTACTTGCGGCCCTGGCTCATCACTTGCCCGGCATTGCGGAATCTGGGGTGGCAGGTCTCAGGTCTCGTCCCGCGATCTATCTGACGAGTGAAAGCCACCACTCTTTCGTCAAAATCGCTCGAATGACAGGGCTTGGCACTAGCGCCCTGCACGAGGTTCCAGTTACCAAGCACTTTACACTCGATGTGGATGCACTCTCGCGACGAATTCGGGAGGATCTTGAAGGAGGATGGTTCCCTCTCATGGTCGTCGGTACGGCCGGTACGACCGGTGCCGGCTTGATTGATCCATTACCTCAAATTGCTGATACTGCAAATAGATTGGGCCTGTGGTTTCACGTTGATGCTGCGTGGGGAGGAAGTGCGGTTCTCTCTCCTCGATTAAAACCACTGGTCGGTGGAATAGAGTGTGCGGATTCGGTTACCTGGGACGCCCACAAGTGGCTCTCCGTGCCAATGGGGGCAGGGATGTTCTTCTGTCGCCATCCGGAGGCTGTCAAACAAGCCTTTGCTATCTCGACCTCCTACATGCCCAAGGAGACAGGCGACCACACAGTTGATCAATACTCTTCAACCGCGCAATGGTCACGACGTCTGATTGGCCTTAAAGTGTTCATGACACTTGCAGAGCTAGGTATGGATGGCTACGGCGAGTTGATCGAGCACCAGGCAGCGATGGGGGACCTTCTCCGTGTTCGCCTCCGCGAGACTGGCTGGCTCATTCGGAACGAGACGCCATTGCCAGTTGTCTGCTTTAGCCACCCGGACATTCAGAGCGGAGGCCTCACGACAGGCAAGATTCTCGAAACCATCTATGCCCGTCGCCGCGTGTGGATCTCTGATGTCGTCTTGGGCGGGCAGGAGCGCGTTCTGCGAGCGTGTATTACGAGCTTTCGTTCAAATGAGTCGGATATCGAGTGCCTGATCGAAGAGCTTGAGTATGCGCGTCGCTTGAAGGAGTATGCCAGATAGTTTTGCTGGCCGCCCAACCCTTGCGCCGACGGCAAGCCCGACGGAGGCTCCCCAGCCCCAACCGCTGCGTCGGCGCCCACACCGGAAGCGCCCGAGACCCAGCCGGTGGCCACTGTCAAGAATGTGGCCATCACCACGGAGGATTTTCAAAAGCGCGTCAAGTTCACACGCGCGCCAATCATCTCCGAGATCAACCAGCTTCAGGCTCAACCCACTTGGGTCGAGGCTGACCCCCAATAGTCGTTCACCACGCAGCAAATTGGCCAGCAAAACAACAGCTTGCGGGCGCAACTGTCGAACCTCGCGTCGTTGGGCGCGCAGATTCTCTATTCGATGATCGAAGGCGAGCTGATCCGCCAGGAAGCCGCCAGGCGCGAGATCATTGTGTCGTCTCCGGAGGTTCAGACAGTGATCAAGCAGAGCTTTTTCTACCGGGTCCTGCCGACGGCCACGCCCACCCCATTAACGATCTCCACCCCGGCGGCTTTGCCCGCGCACCGCGCTGCCGCGCTGCGTGACCGTTCGAAGTTTGGTAAGGTAGAGAAAAGCAAACAGTCGTTTGACGCACCGATGTGTTAGGCGACGATCTGAGC
>Ga0315268_10002454_pt1 | contig 20856 bp, 16 predicted proteins | sample C1_top_MG_FD_204535 | JGI IMG/M metagenome (GOLD analysis project Ga0315268, IMG submission 204535) | Sediment microbial communities from Yellowstone Lake, YNP, Wyoming, USA - C1_top | ecosystem: Environmental > Aquatic > Freshwater > Lake > Sediment | place: USA: Wyoming | collected 2017-08-01
AATGGGAGTTTATCCTGCGGGCTATATACAAGGGCAGAGACAAGACAATTGATGAAAGCCAGTTTTTCTTTCACTGGGATTATCTGAACGAGACAATGAAGAAGATCCTGCCCCGGAGGGCTGACCAGGTGGGTTTTTACATGATCGGCACATCTTCTCCGGATATTGCCGCCTCAACCGGTAAATCGGTAGACAGCCTTTTTAAAAATTCTTTCGCTGAAACCCTGACCGAGACCGAAAAAGCATTCCAGACGAGTTTCATCGCTTTAAGCCAGACTATCCTGACAGTAATCCAGCTTGTTTCCCTGGTGGTTATAGTCATTATCCTCGCTGTTGTGGCAAATACGATGGCCATGTCAGTGCGTGAGAGGATGAATGAATATGCGGTATTCAAAACGCTCGGTTTCGGCGGTTTTTACCTTTCTATCCTTATACTTGGTGAATCCCTGTTAATAACGGCCATAGGGTGCGCAATAGGAATTATTGCCACATTCCCGGCTGCAGATGCTTTTGCCAGGGCTGTAGGAGACTTTTTCCCCATTTTCAATATAAGCTCACGGACGATTTATCTTGATATGCTTGCCGCCCTCATTGTCGGTGTGGTTGCAGCGATATTTCCGATCTGGCGGGCCATATCCGTTCCTATCGCAAGCGGGCTTGGGAGGGCAGGCTGAAGATGGACCTTCTGTTTTTTTACAGCTTTCGCAACCTGCTTGCAAGAAGACTTACCACTTCACTTACTGCGGCCGGAATGGCTCTTGTCGTTTTCGTGTTTGCTTCGATAGTGATGCTTGCGGAAGGGCTGCAAAAGACACTGGTTGATACCGGCTCATACGATAATGTTGTTGTAATCCGGCGCTCTTCGGTTTCAGAAGTGCAGAGCGGTGTCGAAAGGATCCAGGCTTCCATTGTTGAGACCCGGCCCGAGGTGGCTGTCGGCGCAAACGGGCGCAGGCTTCTTGCAAAGGAACTTGTTGTGCTTATCACTCTTGAGAAGAAGGAGTCGAACAGCCCGGCCAATGTTGTAATCAGGGGAATTTCGGAAAATTCGCTTGAGTTGCGGCCCCAGGTAAAGCTGAAGGAGGGACGTCTTCCGAGGCCCGGATCACTAGAGATTCTTGCCGGCCGGAGCATTGCAGGGAGATTTAAGAATGCCGGGCTTGGCGATACTCTTTTCTTTGCCATGCGGAGATGGACGGTTGTGGGTATTTTTGACGCCGGCAATTCAGGATACGGCTCTGAAATATGGGGGGATGTCGATCAGTTTATGCAGGCGTTCAGGAGGCCGGTCTATTCGTCTGTTCTTTTTAAACTCGGGAAATCTTCCGATTTTGATACGTTGAAAAAAAATGTTGAAAGTGATCCAAGGCTTACATTAGAAGCCAAGCGTGAAACAGTATATTACAAAGAGCAGTCAGAGATGATGGCTAAATTCCTGCGGATTCTGGGACAGTATCTTACTCTGGTTTTTTCAATAGGAGCCATTGTCGGGGCTATGATTACGATGTATGCGGCTGTTGCAAACAGGACCGGCGAAATCGGTACTCTGCGGGCTCTGGGATTCAACCGGTCAAGCATTCTTGCGGCATTTCTTCTTGAATCTTTGCTTCTTGGTTTTATCGGGGGATTCTCGGGGCTCTTTTTTGCATCTTTTTTGCAATTTTTTACAGTTTCAACAACAAATTTCCAGACATTTTCAGAGCTTGCCTTCAGCTTTTCGCTGACATTTGAAATAGTATATAAATCGCTCTTATTCTCCCTTGTCATGGGGTTTATCGGGGGGATACTTCCCGCTTTCAGGGCTTCGAGGATGAATATTGTGGAAGCCCTGAGGGAATCATGAGGTTAGAGCCATAATTCGCTCGCTGTTTCGGCTTAGTAGTTAACAAACGCTATCGGTAGGAATAAAAAAGAATTTTTATGGTGTTGTAGTCCATTACATGATGGATAAAGAATATTTCGATATTAAGCGTGTCACAAATGAGTTCATGAGTTTTGTTCTCCGGCAGGGAACACCAAAAAAATGATCACCAAAGAAAGAGAGACACATAATTTGAAAGATGTCGTTTTTCAGGTAAAGGACCTCACGAAAATATATAAAATGGGCGAGGTAGAGGTTCATGCTCTACGGGGAGCGAATCTGGAACTATTTTCCGGTGAACTGGTTGTTCTCCTCGGACCTTCGGAAAGCGGGAAATCGACATTATTGAATATCCTGGGCGGACTCGATACGGCGACAAGCGGCTTTGTTTCATACAGGGGCAAAAATCTGACTAATGCCAATGAACAGAAACTGACAGAATATCGCCGTTTTCATGTGGGATTTGTCTTCCAGTTTTATCATTGATATCCATCTTCAAGCCCTGCTTTTTGTTTCTGGACAATTTTTACCTTGACTCTTATTTACCTGAAAACTATAATAAAAAACACAATGAAGCCCGTGATAAAATTCGATGTCGGAAAGACAATACAGTATTGGTTGGAAGGCGCTGAATACGATGTTGGCGTTGCAGATGCCATGTTAGAAAGGGGGAAATATCCTTACGCTCTTTTCATGGGCCATCTTGCGCTGGAGAAATTGCTCAAGGCCCTCATTGTGAAAGCAACCGGCAATCATGCGCCCTACACACATTCTTTGCCTTTTCTTGCCGAAAAAACCGGTCTGAAAGTGCCGCAAAAGACTATGAAAGAGTTAGCAAGATTCATGGAGTTCCATTTTGAAGCACGGTATCCGAATGATCAGAGAGAATTCTATCGAAAGTGCTCCAAAGCTTTTACAACACGGAATCTGAAGAAGATAAATGAGGTGTTTCAATGGTTGAAAAAGCAATAAATCAGATAATAAACACCTTTGTCAGAGAATTAAAAAAGAACAAAATAAAAGTTTCCAAGGTTATCCTTTTCGGCTCACGTGCCTCAGGTCGGGCTCACGCATACAGCGATATCGATGTAGCAGTGGTATCCCCCGATTTTGGGAAAGACCGCTATCGGGAAGGAGCGAAACTTTTTGAAATAGCCTGCTCGGTTGATTCCAGGATTGAACCTGTTCCGGTTTCACTGTCGTCTTATAAAAATGATACCTGGATTCCGATCATTTACGAGATCAGAAAAAACGGTATTGAACTTAAATCGGCATAATTTCCTAAACCCGCCTGTATATACATCCTTCTTGTCAGTCAGAAAACAGCAAATTATATTATACAATATATGGCATTGCTCTTAAAAGTATTGACGAGCATCTTATCAACAGGTGAATCTGCAACTTTATCCGGACTTTAAAATCAAGTGAGACTGTCACGTCGGACCGCAAAATTTCAAATCCGTCAAAAATATGATTTTTACGAACGCATGATATTTCCTTGATAAATAATCGGTTGACAAGTATTTTATAAAACTGTCTGAAACAGATTGTATGCAGAATGACGGATGAGGAAAAAAACGGGGGCATCGGAAGAATGAACGGAAAAGATGGAAAAAGGTATAATTTGAAAGATGTCGTTTTTCAGGTAAAGGACCTCACGAAAATATATAAAATGGGCGAGGTAGAGGTTCATGCTCTGCGGGGAGCGAATCTGGAACTCTTTTCCGGTGAACTTATTGTGCTCCTTGGACCTTCGGGAAGCGGGAAATCAACATTATTGAATATTTTAGGTGGGCTCGATACGGCAACAGGCGGCTTCGTTTCATACAGGGGCAAAAATCTGACTAATGCCAATGAACAGGAACTGACTGAATATCGCCGTTTTCATGTTGGATTTGTCTTCCAGTTTTACAACCTGATTCCCAGCCTCACTGCAAGAGAGAATGTGTCGGTTGTGACTGAGATAGCAAGAAATCCCATGGTTCCGGAAGATGCTTTAGCGATTGTCGGTTTGACCGAGCGGCTGGATCATTTTCCGGCACAGTTATCCGGCGGAGAGCAGCAGCGCGTGGCTATAGCCCGCGCAATCTCAAAAAACCCGGAGGTTTTGCTCTGCGATGAACCGACCGGGGCTCTTGATTCCAAAACGGGAATAGTGGTGCTCGAAGCTCTGGAGCGTATCAATCGCGAGATGGGTACGGCAACGGCGATCATCACGCATAACGCAGACATTGCCGGCATGGCCGACCGTGTAATTTATCTCAGTAACGGAAGAATTTCGGAAGTAAAGACAAACAGGGTGAAAAAAGCGCCCTGCGAGCTTAACTGGTGATCCTGTAGGATTCGAGGATTCAAGGGGTCAAGGGTTCAAGTGAAAAGCAGTGTTGGGAGAAGAACCAAAAAATTACGGTTGTTATGTTGGGATACATGACAATAGTCCGTTATTAAAGGTTGCATTATGAAATCGCTTAACCGGAAACTTTGGAGGGATTTATGGCGCATGAAAGGCCAGGCCTTTGCCATTACGCTGGTAGTTATGAGCGGTGTAGCGACCTTTATAATGTTCATCAGCACTATGGATTCCCTGAATCTCACCAGAAACACGTTCTATCGGGACTACAGTTTTGCCGATGTTTTTGTAAACCTGAAGCGGGCGCCGGAAAGCCTGAAGGATAAGATTAAAAATGTTCCCGGTGTCAATCAGGTCGAAACACGTGTTTCCGCCTACGTAAAGCTGGATATCACCGGATTTGCCGAACCGGTTACTGCCAGAATTCTATCCATTCCCGATGACGGCAGGCCGCTGCTGAATCGTATGTATATCAGAAAGGGCAGACTTGCAGATCCGGCAAAGGATAATGAAGTGGTTATCAATGAAAACTTTGCCAAGGCACATGGTTTCGATCCGGGTGATCAATTTGCGGCGGTTATAAATGGAAAATGGAAGAAGCTCACAATTACAGGCATTGCCCTGTCTCCGGAGTTTGTTCTTCTGATGCGGCCTGAGGCAATAAGTCCTGATTTCAAGCGGTTTGGCATCCTGTGGATGGGTCGCAAGGCTCTCAGCAAATCTTATAATATGGACGGGGCGTTTAACGATGTTGTATTAACTCTCTATCCGCATGCAAAATTGAGTGACGTTCTTGTTGAACTTGACAATATCGTGGAACGATATGGCGGGTTCGGAGCGTATGGACGAAAGGATCAAATATCTCATCGCATGCTGAATGAGGAATTCCGGCAGCTTCAGAAGAGCTCGAAAATATTTCCCACGATTTTCATCTGCGTCGCGGCTTTTCTGCTCAATGTCGTAATGAGCAGGACAATAAATACGCAGCGCGAACAGATTGCAGCTCTGAAGGCGTTCGGATACAATAACATCGATGTCGGCATTCATTATGCGAAACTTGTAATTCTGATTTTATTTGCCGGCCTGATTCTTGGTATTGCCGGGGGTATCTGGTTTGGAAACATGCTGGGCGCCATTTATATGGAAGTCTACAGGTTCCCTTACCTTATATATATATTGCATCCCGGAGTTGTCATCGCCGCAATATTTATAAGTACAGCCTCAGCTCTTGCCGGTACTTTGCACTCTCTCTGGCGGGCAGCCAGACAGCAACCTGCCGAGGCAATGCGGCCCGAGCCTCCCGCAAAGTACAGGGTAAGTCTGATTGAAAAGTCAGGGATTGGGCGCCGGCTGACACAGCCGTCGAGGATTATTCTGCGGAATATTGAGCGCAAGCCGGTGAGGACTTTTCTGTCAGTTCTCGGAATTGCGGTTGCCTGTGCCACAATGATCTCAAGCGGATTTTTCAAGGATTCGGTTGCTTACATGATTAATGTCCAGTTTATTCTTTCCCAGAAGGAAGATATGACCGTAGCATTCGCCGAACCAACTTCCCGAAGGGCAATATATGAACTCGAAGGACTCCAGGGAGTCCATTCCGCCGAGCCCTTCAGAACAGTTCCTGCGAGGTTCAGATTTGGTCACTGCAGTTACAAGACTGTAATCAATGGAATAGAGCCTGACAGCCGCCTGCATCTCTTACTGGACAATAATTTTAAGGCCTTGTCTCTTCCGCCTTCAGGTATTGTTTTAACCGATTACCTTGGTGAAATCCTCGGAGTTAAAGCCGGTGACATGCTGACTGTCGAGGTTCTCGAAGGATCAAAGCCTGTCCGTCAGGTACCTGTCGTTGCTTTAGTCAAGCAGTATCTTGGAGTGACCGGATACATGGATTTAATGGCGTTAAATCGCCTGATGAGAGAGGGCGATGCGATATCCGGCGCTTATCTTTTCACGGATTCAAACTACAGGAAGGAACTGTTCCGGCGTTTTGTGAATATGCCGCGCGTTTCCGGAACCGTGGTGAGGAGCGACGAGATCCTTAATTTCAATGAGATACAGGCCAGAGCGATGCTGTTTTTCACGTTTATTGCCACACTGATGGCTTGTTTCATCTCTTTTGGCGTTGTCTATAACAGCGCAAGAATAGCTCTCTCCGAGCGGAGCAGAGAGCTTTCAAGCCTCAGGGTGCTGGGCTATACGCGGGGTGAAATATCTTACATACTCCTGGGGGAACTGGGACTGCTTACGCTGGTTGCCGTTCCTCTCGGATTTTTCATCGGGTACTGGCTTTGCGCATATATAGCTCAGGCGCTGGCATCCGACCTTTTCCGGGTGCCGCTGATTATTGAGCTGAAAACATATTCGCTGTCAGCCGCTGTAATTTTCGCATCGGCCTCGGTATCAAGTCTGATTGTGCGCCACAAACTCGATCATCTTGATCTTGTAGAAGTATTAAAAACCAGAGAGTGATATACCGGTAACAGTAAAGCTCATCGCCCTAAATGGCAGAAATTGTGGGAAGCAGACCGGTCAAAATTCAGACGGCAAAGTAAAAAGCTTCATATGCAAGGCGCGCGAATCTTGAGGAATGAAGCATACATAACGTACGCTGCAATGACGAAAGGTGAAGCGCAACGCGGCAGATGGACTTTTTACAAAGCCGTCAGGGAGTAGATTTATGAATATTGCAGTGCGCAGGAAATTATTTGTAATCATAATTATCCTGGTTGCAGTTCTTGCAACCTTGTACGGTTTCATTCCTAAAGCTGTTAACGTCGATCTCGTTGATGTCTCGCGGGGTCCGCTGCAGGTAACAATCGAGGAAGAGGGCCGGACCCGCCTGAAGGAACGCTATGTAATTTCAGCGCCAACATCCGGATATATGCAGCGCATTGGCGCAAAGGTGGGAGATCCGGTGCAGAAGGGGCAGACAGTTGTTGCTCTGGAACCTTTGAGGTCACAGTCACTTGACCCCAGGAGCCGCGCTGAAGCAGAAGCGATCGTATCTGCGGCAAAGGCTGCTCTCAATGCAGCACAGGAAAAGGAGCGTGCTGCAGCTGCTGATGCTGATTACACCGGGAAAAGGTCGGAAAGGATTGCGAAGCTGTACTCAAAAGGATATGTGGCGAAAGATCAATCTGATCAGACGGAGTCCGAGCTTGAAAAGTCGCGTGCTGTCAGGGATTCAGCGAAAGCTGCGGTTGATGTCGCCCGTTCCGAATTTGACCGGGCCAGGGCAACTCTGCAGAACTTTAATCCGGTTAAAAAAATCGCAAATCACAGTACCGTTTATATTTCATCTCCGGTCAGCGGCAATATTTTCAGGATTTACCGTGAAAGTGAAGGTTCAGTTGGCGCAGGTGAACCGCTTATGGATATCGCTAATCAGGAAAATCTTGAAGTCATTACCGAAGTGCTTTCTTCTGATGCGGTTAAAATGAAAAAAGGAACTCCTGTTTTGTTTAAGCGATGGGGTGGGGATGCGCCGCTGTCCGGAGTGGTGAGGATTGTAGAACCAGCCGGATTTAAAAAGGTTTCAAGTCTTGGCGTGGAGGAGCAGCGGGTTCAGGTGATTGCGGATATTACATCACCGCCCGATACATGGCGCGTTCTCGGGGATGGCTACAGGCTTGAAGCGCACTTTGTTATCTGGGAGGGAAAAGATGTTCTCCAGGTTCCAACCAGCGCACTTTTCCGTTCGAGAAAAGAGTGGGCCGTTTTTATTAATGATAATGGAAAGGCCCGGCAGCGCGCTGTTGAAGTCGGTCAAAGGAATGGATTGACAGCAGAGATCATATCCGGGATAAAAGCAAACGAAAAAGTGATTGCTCATCCCGACGAATCAATCAGCGATGGTACCCGAATAAAATCAGGGAAATAATCCCGGATTGATATGGTAGCCCGATTGAGTAAAAAAGACTGATTTATGAGACTTTTTACGATACCATCAATTTTGAACACGATAATATTAGTTGAAAATGTTTTGAGCCTGTGCTATCGAGCAATCTATATTTAATGTTTATTCGGTAAGTTATATATAACGTATAATCAATATGACTTCCAACTGGTTCATCAAAATTGATGAGTCCGTTGGAAGAAATAACCGGAAACCACAAACCAGAGACCAGAAACTATTATATTTTAAGGGGGGTTACATGTTAAGAGTCGCCGTTGTTGGAGCTACAGGATATGCCGGCGCTGAACTTGTGCGTATTCTTTCCGGACATCCGAAGGCAAAGCTTACTGTTATTACTTCAAGGCAGTATGCCGGTGTGCGGTTTGATCATGTTTTTCCTTCAATGGCAGGCCATGTTGATCTTGTATGTGAAGATCTTTCGGCTGATAACCTTTGTGACAGGGCCGATCTTTTTTTTCTTTCTATTCCCCATAAAATACCTATGGAAATTGTTCCGGGACTTATCAGTAAGGGAAAGAGAGTGATTGATCTTTCAGCCGATTTCAGGTTCAGGGATTCTGAAACTTATGAAGCTTATTATCAGCCGCATACATCCAAGAATTTGCTTGAAAAATCTGTTTACGGGCTTTCTGAAATCTATTATGATAAAATAAAAGATGCTGATATAATAGGTAATCCCGGCTGTTATCCTACCAGTGTGCTTCTCCCGCTGATCCCCCTTATGAAAGAAGGGCTTCTCGATGCTGAATCCATTATTGCGGATTCAAAATCAGGGGTGAGCGGAGCGGGACGGTCTCTTGCGCTATCATCCCATTTCTGTGAGGTCAACGAATCCTTCAAGGCTTACAAGGTTGCTTCTCACAGGCATACCCCTGAAATAGAAGAGGTTCTTTCCCGTGAAACCGGCAGGACAACACGAATAACATTTGTGCCTCATCTTGTGCCTATGACAAGAGGTATGCTCACTACAGTTTATGCGCGACTTAAAGAAGACGTATCCTCTGAACATATAAATAAATGTCTTTTTTCTTTTTATTCAGGCCGGCCATTTATAAGATTATGCGATGATATAAGGCTGCCTGATACTAAACGCGTAACAAGAACAAATTATTGTGATATCGGATTCAGAATCGATAAAAGAACCGGGTGTCTAATATTGATTTCGGCAATAGACAACCTGGTTAAGGGAGCTGCCGGGCAGGCGGTTCAGAATATGAACATAATGCTCGGATTCGAAGAGACAGCAGGTCTTATGTCTGTTCCTTATCCACTATAGCACAAAAACGGGCTATTTATTGGGGAAGAATGATTTGATGATGAGACCTTGCATTACCCATGACTGACACGAATGGAAGATATTCAAAGCTCTTATGATGTAGTGGGCTTGGAACGGCATAGGGTCGAAGGTATAGGATTCAGGGTATAAGGGCAAGGGTCGAGGGGAAAGGGCTTGTTTTCTTGACAACAATATCCGAATAGTCTAAACCTTCACGTAATTATATAACAGGGGTATTAGAAACGACTTTAATTTATAATAATATTTAGAAAGGAGATTAAAGATGCCAGCAAAGTTAATCTTAGGAACTGAAATCCGGGAAAAAATCCTCAATGAAATTACACAAGAGGTTGCCGCCATTAAAGAAAAGCATGGTGTCGTTCCAGGGCTCGTAACGATTTTAATTGGTGAAAATCCAGCTTCCATGTCTTATGTAACATTAAAAATCCAGACTGCACACCGCGTTGGTTTCAAGGAAGTTCAAGACAGTCAGCCGATCGATATTTCTGAAAAAGATCTTCTTGCCCTGATTGATAAATATAACAAGGACGATTCGATCAACGGCATCCTTGTACAACTCCCACTTCCGAAACATATAAATGAGAAAAAAGTGTTAAATGCAATTGATCCTGACAAGGATGTTGATGGTTTTCATCCTGTGAATGTGGGGCGTCTAATGATTGGCGGATCAGAAGTCAAATATCCTCCATGTACGCCTGCAGGAATACAGGAATTGATAATCCGTTCGGGAGTTGAGACGAAAGGAGCCGAGGTGGTTGTTGTCGGTCGTTCAAATATTGTCGGGAAACCGATAGCTAACATGATGCTCCAGAAAGGTCCTGGCGCCAATTCAACCGTAACGATAGTTCATACCGGCACGAAGGATATGGCATCACATTGCAAACGCGCCGATATACTCATAGTTGCAGCCGGTGTTCCCGACCTTGTAAAACCCGAATGGATAAAACCGGGAGCCTGCGTTATTGATGTTGGGGTCAACAGGGTCGGTGAGAAAATAAGCGAAAAAACCGGAAAGAAGATTGCCATATTGAAAGGGGATGTGGATTTTAGCGCGGCACAGCAGATCGCGGGTTATATAACACCTGTTCCGGGTGGAGTAGGACCCATGACAATCACAATGCTGATGAAAAACACTTTAAAATCTTTGAAATTCAAGCTTGGAATAGCATGATATTGCAGGTTAATATAACAAAAGGGGGGGGAGTCCCCCCCTTTGTTATATGTGTGTAAATGCGGCCGGCTTCAAACGCTCAGTCAATCTGTCTTAATTTTTCTCCATTCGGGTGATGTTGATATCTAGAATTCTATAGTACCAGATTACGGATGATCGGAGGATGTTCAATGATCAAAAAACCGAACCTTAAAGAATTGGAACAAAGGATTAAGGAATCGGGGGGAGAAAGAAGCTATATATAAGAAACTCAGAGGATATCCCGGGAATGAAGTTGATGTCAGGTTGGAAAAACCTGAAATCTTCGAAAGCATTATTACAAAAGACAAGAAAATGTTGTCAATTTTTCAGGATCTTGAGTCGGTATCCTTGACATCTCAACCGATTTTGATCACCGGTGAAACTGGAACAGGTAAGGAGTTAATAGCAAAAGCAATTCACACTCTTAGCGGTCTCAAAGGAAGGCTTGTAGCTGTTAATGTGGCAGGACTTGACGACTTCGTTTTTTCTGACACGCTTTTTGGTCATGCAAAGGGAGCTTACACCGGTGCAGATCAGGTGCGTGACGGACTGATAAAGCATGCTGCGGGAGGTACGCTTTTCCTTGATGAAATTGGTGATTTAAGCCTTGTATCGCAAGTGAAGTTATTGCGTCTTCTCCAGGAAGGTGAGTACCTGGCGCTGGGCATGGATGAACTTAAAAAAGCGAATATTCGTATTGTAGCCTCTTCCAATCAGGATCTCTGGGCGCTTCAGAAAGCAGGTCAATTCCGCAAAGATCTCAACTTTAGAATCCGAACTCATCATGTCCATATCCCGCCTCTACGCGAGCGTACTGACGATATCCGGCTTTTGGTCGATTATTTTTTAGACAATGCTGCCCGGACTCTGAACAAAAAAAAACCTGCCTGTGCAAAAGAATTATTTGCCTTATTGCAACGATATGATTTTCCAGGCAATATCAGAGAATTGCAAACAATGATCTTTGACGCAGTTAGTAAACACAAAGGCAGGATTCTTTCTACCGATACATTTAAAAAGTGCATTTCCATGAGGCAAAAAAATGGCGGGATACCGGGAAATTTTAATTCAAAAGTAAATTCTGCCATTACATTTTCTGACGGGCTGCCGACCATAAAGCAGGCAACAAATTTGCTTATAGCAGAGGCTATGAAACGCGTGAATGGCAATCAATCCGTTGCTGCCAGAATGCTGGGGATTTCCCAACCAGCCTTAAGTAAACGCCTGAAGTCTTCTTCTCAACTCCTGCAAAGCAAGTAATAAGTTGTTTTTCTCTCGTACCCTTCAGCAATATTACATGGGATCTTCCCTGTCATCCGGCTCCATGTTAAGACATTCACCGGGAATTGCCGGATTTAAGCAGAAAGACTTGACAGGCTCTTTATATCATGGTATCCATCAGACAATAAACAAAATTATGATGATATAACCTATTGATATATCAGGTGTTTGCCGCTATAAAAAGCCTTGTCTTATTAATACTGTGGCAGGTCAGAAACAAGCAATTATTTCATAAGGTGGTATGTTTAGCATGGGGAAAAAGGAAATCTCTTTTTTAATATTAAGCGATTCAGGCTCTCCAATAAAACAAATAAACGCTTCCGGAAATATCATACGGTATGCTTTGTTTTTCCTTGCCGCCGGTTTAATACTTTCAGGCTATTTTGCATATGACTATATCACTTTAAAAAAAGCTTCTTTGAATAATCGTTATCTTCAGAGCAAGCTGTCAGTTCAGCAGGATGAAGTAACCAACCAGCGCAAGCAAATTCAATTTTTTGCCGGTGAAATTTCGAATCTTAAGGCAAAGCTCACAGATTTATACAATTTTGAAAAAAAAATAAGGTCAATAGCCAATATAAAAAATAAAAAAAAGAATGCATTGCAGGAAGGTCTTTTTGGTGTAGGGGGTTCATCTCCCGGGGATCTTGATCCAAAAATATCACTATCAGAAAAACATGACAGTCTCATGCGTGAAATGCATGAAAAGGTTGAAGAGCTGAATGTGGGTGTAAAGGTGCAGACAGAGGGATTTAAATCAATAATAACCTATTTTGAAGAGCAGCGCAGCCTCCTTGCTTCAACACCTGCAATTCGCCCAACCCAGGGATCTGTGACAGCAACTTTCGGATACCGGACTTCTCCATTTTCAGGTTTACGGGAATTTCACAAAGGATATGATATTGCATCCAATCATGGTACGCCCATAGTTGCAACTGCCAACGGTACTGTTTCACTATCCGAGCATAATGGATTGTTTGGAAATACAATTGCAATAAATCATGGCCACGGAATGGTAACCCGCTATTCACACGCCAGTAAATTATTGAAGAAGCCAGGCAGCTTTGTGAAGAGGGGGGAAATCATTGCTCTGGTTGGCAATTCTGGCCGCAGCACGGGTCCTCATGTTCATTACGAGGTGCATTTAAACGGTATCCCCGTTAATCCAGATAATTATATGCTGAACTGATTATACTATATAAGAAAGACTATCCTTACCGGCAAGCCCCGCTCTTCAAAGCGGGAAGCTTTATGAAGCCGTCAACTTTGGCGCCATTCTATCATGTGTCTCTCGAAGAAATAACAAGATTATCTGATTAAAAAAGATACCTATTATATTGCAAAGTTGAATAATAGTTATTAAACAGAAGGGCGATTCCCGGATGGAAACCGGATAAGTTTTTTAAACTAACCTTCATGTCCGGGGTGGACACAACGAAGCATGAGAATATAGGAGCAAGGAGTCAGAATAACCATGGTATTGTTTTTCTTCTGTATTCTGTATTCTGACTTCTGTATTCTCATATAAAAGGAACATAGTAATGATAGGAAGTTTTTTAACCAAAATATTTGGCAGCAAAAACGAGCGGGAGATAAAATCACTTAACCCGGCAGTAGAAGTAATTAACTCTCTGGAATCAAAGATTCATTCCATGAGTGATGAACAACTTAAGAATCAGACATTAATATTCAAGGAGCGGCTTGGGCGCGGTGAAAAGCTTGATGAGATACTTCCTGAAGCTTTCGCCACAGTCAGGGAAGCTTCCTTGCGAACTCTTAATATGAGGCATTTTGATGTTCAGTTGATCGGTGGAATGGTACTTGATGGCGGGAAGATCGCTGAAATGAAAACAGGTGAAGGAAAAACTCTCGCGGCGACACTTCCTGCATATCTTAATTCACTCACGGGGAAAGGGGTTCATATTGTTACGGTAAACGATTATCTTGCCAAACGAGACACGGAGTGGATGGGGAATATTTATAGATTCCTCGGGCTTTCGGTAGGAACCATACTGCATGGATTAAGCGACTCGGAACGTAAAACAGCATACAGCTCTGATATTACCTATGGAACGAACAATGAATTCGGCTTTGACTACCTGAGAGACAACATGAAGTTTAACAAGGAATATCTGGTCCAGCCGGAACTCAATTTTGCGATTGTAGATGAGGTGGATAGTATATTGATAGATGAAGCAAGAACCCCGCTTATAATTTCAGGTCCCGCTGAAAAATCCACCGATTTGTATTACCAGGTCAATGAAATAGTTCCGCTTCTTAAGGAAGGGAAGGATTATTCAATTGATGAGAAAGCAAGGGCGGTTGTGCTAACCGAAGAGGGAGTTGCAAAAGCCGAAGGATTGTTGAAGGTATCCAACCTCTACGATCCAAAACACATAGAGCTGCTGCACCATATCAATCAGGCTTTAAAGGCACATACGCTGTTTAAGCTGGATGTCGACTATATAGTAAAAGACGGAGAAGTCATTATTGTTGACGAGTTTACAGGCCGGTTGATGCCTGGACGCCGTTACAGTGACGGTTTGCATCAGGCGCTTGAGGCCAAGGAGAATGTTAAAATAGAGAATGAAAATCAGACTCTTGCAACGATTACATTTCAGAATTACTTCCGTATGTATAATAAACTTTCGGGAATGACAGGTACTGCCGACACCGAGGCTGCTGAATTCAAGAAAATTTATAATCTTGATGTGATTGTTATTCCAACAAATAAAACGATGATAAGGGAAGATTATGCAGATTCCATTTACAAGACTAAAAGAGAAAAATATGAGGCAGCAATTAATGAAATATCCGAACTGAATAAAAAAGGGCAACCGGTCCTTGTGGGGACTGTTTCAATTGATGTTTCAGAAAGTTTAAGCACTAAATTGAAGAAAAGAGGCATCAAGCATACTGTATTAAATGCCAAAAATCATGAAAAAGAAGCCGAGATTATTGCCATGGCCGGCCAGAAAGGATCTGTTACTATTTCAACAAATATGGCTGGACGAGGAACCGATATCGTGCTGGGGGAAGGAGTTACAGCGCTTGGCGGGCTTCATGTCCTTGGAACTGAAAGGCATGAAAGCAGGCGAATAGACAACCAGCTCAGAGGGCGGTCAGGCAGGCAGGGAGATCCGGGATCTTCAAGATTTTATCTTGCCCTTGAGGACGACCTTCTCAGGATTTTTGGCGGCGAGCGCATTACAAGCATTATGGAAAAGCTTGGAATGCAGGAGGGAGAGCCGATTGAACATAATCTTATCAGCAGGGCAATTGAAAATGCCCAGGCAAAGGTTGAAGGGCACAACTTTGATATAAGAAAGCAACTCCTTGAATATGATGACGTGATGAACCAGCAGCGTGAGGTAATATACAGGCAGAGGCGTGAGGCGCTTAATGGAAAAAGTCTAAAACCTGCTATTGAAAGCATGATCCAGGAAAAAGCTGAGGATATAGCAATTACGTTTGCTGACGAAAAGATGTTGCCTGAAGAGTGGGATCAAAACGGAATATCAGAAGCGGTTTTCAAGCAGTTTAACTTTCGCATGAATAATTTAAGCGGCGGGAATCTGGAAGGAATGACAAAAGAAGGCCTTGAACAACTTATCTATGATGAGGCCCTGGCCATTTATAATGAAAAAGAGAAACTGGTAGGTTCTGATGATTTCAGGCATCTTGAACGTGTCATTATGCTCCAGACAGTAGATAACCTCTGGAAAGATCATCTTCTTTCAATGGATCATCTTAAAGAGGGGATAGGTCTCAGGGGTTATGCCCAGCAAAATCCTCTTATGGTTTATAAGAAAGAAGGTTTCGAATTATTCCAGGATATGATTTCAAGAGTCAAGGAAGAAATTGTAAACATTATGTTCAGGATTCAGATATCAGAACCCGAAAAAATAGAAGAAATAAGAAAGCCGAAGGAACAGAAACTGTTATTTTCCGGCGGGGACGAAGGGGTTGCAAAGAAACCTGTGAAAAGGGAAGACAATAAGGTCGGGAGAAACGATCCATGTCCGTGCGGGAGCGGCAAAAAGTTTAAAAAGTGCTGCGGAAGATAGCGACTGAGTGATCAGGGATGAGTGTGTGCGGAGTGACGAGTGTTGGAGGGGCAAGGGTCAAGGAATAAAAACAGAATATCGGACATCGAACTTCGAAAAACAAACCACGAGTCATGATTAACGAACCACGATCCACGAACAACGATGCACAAGCCATAAATCGAGATTATCCTTTGATTGTATATATAAAGTTATTTCTGACGGCTTTTATCTGGGGAGGAACATTCATTGCCGGAAGAATGGTTGCGCAAAATGTGGAACCATATTCGGCCTCGTTTTTAAGATTTGCGGTAGCTTCAGTTTGTCTTGTTTTCTTTACATGGAAAATGGAGGGTGATTTTCCGGCACTTAAAAAAAAACAAATTATACCTGTAATCCTTCTCGGAATGACAGGCATATTTTCATATAATATTTTTTTCTTCAAAGGACTTAAAATAATCGGCGCTGGACGCGCAGCTCTGATCATTGCAAATAACCCTGTTTTTATAACTCTTCTTGCGTCATATTTTTTTAAGGAGAGATTAAATATATCCAAGCTTGCCGGAGTAGCAATTTCCGTTACAGGCGCAATTGTTGTAATATCGAGGGGAAATCCTCTTGAGATTTTAAGCGGAAGCCTCGGATGGGGTGAATTGTATATCTTCTGCTGTGTATTGAGCTGGGTTGCTTTTTCATTAATTGGCAAGTCGGTCATGTCGGATCTTTCTCCTGTAGTTGCTATAACATATTCTTCAATAGCCGGAACCGCTTTCCTTTTTATCCCGGCATTGTTTGAAGGCATTGCTTTAAAAATGTTGACATACTCAATTTCAGATTGGCTGGGCATAGTTTATCTCGGATCTTTTGGAACAGCCCTTGGGTTTGTATGGTATTATGAAGGCATAAAAAAAATAGGGCCTTCAAGGGCAAGCCTGTTTATTAACTTTGTTCCGGTCAGCGCGGTATTTCTTGCTTTCTTTATGCTGAATGAGCCGGTTACGCTTTCTTTGCTGGCCGGGACAATAATGGTCTCCTCGGGTGTCTACTTAACTAACTCGAATATGTCCGGAGCATCTGTTAGAGGCGCAAGTTGAGAGATGATTAAACAGGAAGCCGAAACCAGAATCTATAAATGAGAAACAAGAACTTATATCGTAAGAGAAGGGGGAATGTTTTATGAAAAAATTTATATGGATTATTGCTTTATTCTGTATGGTAATTGCATTCGGGTGTCATTCGAGAACAGATGCTCCAAAAGCGACAAAGGAAGTCAAAAGAGAGGCTCAAAAAGCTGAAAAGGAAGTCAAAAAAGATGCTCAGAAAGCTGAAACCGATTCTTTGCCCGACCCGGTTTCTACCGGCAAAAAACCCAAAATAAATGTGCTGATGGACGTGGGCGGTGATGGTCTGGCACAAGTACAGATAGATCAGCGGGAGCAGTTGAATGACTTTATGGGCAATGATCTTTTAAGAATGCTCAACAAGGCAGGTTATGAAGCAAGCCTTATTACGAATCGTAACCAGTATGCAAAGGGAACTTATCTCCTTAAAGTAACCATAGTAAGATACAATCCCGGAAGCAAAGCGGCACGGATTGTTGTCGGATTTGGAGCAGGCGCCGTTTCTCTTGATACGCGTTACGAGCTTTTTGCCCCGGGAGGAAATCTTCTGGTTTCAGATGAACACGGAGTCGGTTCCAGTATGGATTGGACTTCCTGCGCAAGAAAATTAAACAAACAGACAGTTGACGCTGTATCCGGCAAGTTAAAATAATTTTGAAAAAGACGGACTATTATAATTTTGATACTCCTGTTGACAGGAGCGGCACATACAGCATGAAGTGGGATAAATACAAGGGAAAAGATATTATTCCTCTTTGGGTTGCTGACATGGATTTTCTTTCCCCTCCCGCCGTGAGAGATGCTTTAATTAAAAGAATCGGTCACGGTGTCTTTGGTTATACACTTCCGCCTCAGGAGCTTAATGAAATAATCATCAGTTTGATGGAAAATGAATATGGATGGAAAATCGAAAAAGAGTGGATAGTATGGCTGCCTGGAATTGTGACAGGTCTTAACGTGGTTTGCAGGGCGGTTGGTGAAGACGGGGATGATGTTATGACCGCTGTTCCGGTATATCCTCCTTTTCTCACAGCTCCGGCAAACTCCCGCCGGAACCTTATAAAAACGCATCTTATAGAAACAAACGATAAATGGGGATTTGATTTTGAAAGCATGGAAAAAGCGATAACGAAGCGAACTCGCCTCTTTCTGCTCTGTAACCCCCACAACCCTGTCGGGCGTGTTTATGAAAGGGATGTACTATCTTCTCTTGCTTCCATCTGCATTAAGCACAACATTGTTATCAGTTCGGATGAAATTCATTGCGGCCTGCTGCTGGAGCCGGGAAAACTCCATATTCCTATCGCTTCCCTTTCTCATGAAATAGCCGACCGCACAATAACTCTTATGGCTCCAAGCAAAACTTATAATTTGCCTGGTCTCGGCTGTTCTTTTGCCATAATTTCAAATGCGGATTTGCGGAAAAGCTTCACGGCGGCAATGAATGGGATTGTGCCGCGTGTAAATACTCTCGGTTACATTGCGGCAATTGCTGCATATCGTGACAGCCATGACTGGCATATCGCACTTCTTGATTATCTGAGAGAAAATCGTGATCTGGTCTTAAACTCTGTCAACAAAATGCCGGGTCTTTCGTCACGGCAAATTGAAGCCACTTATCTTGCATGGATTGATACAAGACAGATCGGCATTGAAGATCCAGTGAAGTTTTTCGAAGATGCTGGTGTCGGGCTTTTTGATGGCAAAGAATTCGGAACACCGGGCTTTGTAAGGCTTAATTTTGGCTGCCGGCGGTCATTGCTTAAAAAGGCCCTTGAAAGAATGGCAACTGCTGTTGAAAGCGGATCACGCGCCACCAAACCATAAACGATAAATCGAAAACTCCGCCGTGACGGACCTTCGGCAACCGGAAACCATAATGTTTAAATATCAGGAAACAAACAGGTATTTTGCCCAGATTTCTAACGGACTCGAAGATATGGGTTCCATGGAACTGGAGGAGCTTGGCGCGAAAGAGATACACCCCGCTTACAGGGGTATTTATTTTGAAGCCGACAAGAGAACATTATACCGGATAAATTATTCATCCCGTTTGATTACACGCGTGCTTGCTCCGCTTCTTGCTTTTAAGTGTGAGACAGCAGAAATTCTGTATAAAACTGCAAAAAACATCGACTGGCCAGCCATCTTTTCTGTAAGAAACACCTTTGCAGTATTTGCGACAGTTTCAAACAGTAAAATAACACATTCCCAGTATGCCGGGCTTCGCTTAAAAGATTCGATTGCGGATTATTTCAGAGACAATTGCGGAAAAAGGCCAAATGTTGACCCGGACAATCCTGATGTCTGGATAAATCTTCATATTGAAAATGACAGGGCGACAATAGGGTTTGATGCTTCCGGAGGATCTCTTCACAGAAGAGGATATCGCGGGGAAACCGTAAAGGCTCCGATACAGGAAACGGTTGCGGCTGCAATCATAAGACTTGCCGGCTGGGACGGGGATAAGCCGTTTTATGATCCGATGTGCGGTTCCGGGACTCTTCTTTGTGAAGCCCTCATGTATTATTGCCGGATTCCTTCCGGAATTCTGAGGCAAAAATTCGGCTTTCAAATGCTCCCCGATTTTGATGACGGAATATGGGAATCTGTGAAAGAAGAAGCTTCAAAAAATATGCGTTCTGTTCCGGCGGGATTGATTTCCGGAAGCGACATTTCAAAAGAGGCCGTTTATACAGCGAGGGGAAATATAACCACGCTTCCGTACGGGGACAAAATATCCTTGAAAGTAACCGATTTTAATAAAATTCCAGAACTGAACGGTTATGCGATTGTCTCCAATCCTCCGTATGGAATCCGGATGGAAAGCAAAGACGGAATAGAAGAATTTTATAAATTTCTGGGAGATTTTCTTAAGCAGAGATGCAGGGGCTCTGATGCATACATATATTTCGGAAGCAGGGATCTTATTAAAAAAATTGGCTTGAAACCTTCCTGGAAAAAACCTTTATGGAGCGGCGGCCTTGACGGCCGGCTGGTTAAATATGCGCTTTATTAAAATAAGGAGCATTTAGCTCCCTTTGAACCAGCTTTCCATAAGAAGATCCTTATTATTTCAAAAAGTTATCAGCTTAATGAAGGAGGAATATGTGAAACCAAAAAACCAAAGGATCCGGGCTCTGGGCGTTTTCTGATGGAAGAGTTGAAATTGATTTAAATCGTGCCGGAGAACTTTCAATGCGTATCGTTCGATTAATACGGAATGAGACCGGCATGTTTCATGCTTATAATATTATAATCGATTATAAAATCCCCATCATCTGAGGAGTAATTCTCCGTTTTTCCTATGCCTGCTTTTATTCTTTCTTGTGATAATATTTTATTTTCATTATATTTTTAAATGGTTAACAGATTAATCTCATATTCGTCCCGCTTTGGCATACCAATTGCTGTATAAAGTGTACACACATGGGGAGGTGACCCTGTTTACGGAAGTTTTGATGTGCGTTGCAGCAGTGTAATGAGATCTGTATTCAATACAAAAGGAGAAATTGTATCGGGTCCGGCAAAGGAAAATTTGAAACAATACGAGATTGTAATACGAGACAGCACACTTTCTATTATGAGAGTTTAATAGTTGATATTATTGTTATTTATTTTAATAGCTTTGTGAGTTCAAAATAACCGTATGATAATATAATCTCTGTGTGGATACCTGAACTCAGTTCATTTTTATAGTAATATATTGCATTGTTATGTAGATAATTTCAATTATTGTCAATGTGGCTATGTCTTTAAACAAGAAATCTGTTGATTTTTGGTTTCGGG
>Ga0315268_10002455_pt1 | contig 20842 bp, 22 predicted proteins | sample C1_top_MG_FD_204535 | JGI IMG/M metagenome (GOLD analysis project Ga0315268, IMG submission 204535) | Sediment microbial communities from Yellowstone Lake, YNP, Wyoming, USA - C1_top | ecosystem: Environmental > Aquatic > Freshwater > Lake > Sediment | place: USA: Wyoming | collected 2017-08-01
TGACCGCAGCCGACTCTCAACTGCGGTCTTTTTACTTGACAACCGGCAGGAAAAAGAACGCCAGCCCCAGAATCACGTACACCGCCAATAGCATCGCGCCTTCCAGCCAGTTGGATTCCCCGTCGAGCGAAACGAGCGCGGCAATGATAGCCGACGCCGTCAACGCGATCAGCTCGAACCCGTTGAACTCGAGTGTCAGCGGGTGGCCTAACAACAGACTGAGAAAGACCAACACTGGCGCGACGAATAGCGCGATCTGCAAGCTCGATCCCAGCGCGATCGAGAGCGCCAAGTCCATCTGATCTTTGAACGCTGCCTGGACCGCCACCAGGTGCTCGGCCACGTTGCCGATGATGGGGATAAGGATGATGCCGACAAAGAACTCGCTCAAGCCCAGCGTGGCCGTTACTGGCTCGACTGCGCCGACGAGGAATTCACTCATCAGGGCGATGGCGGCAGTGGAGGCAGCCAGCACGCCGAACGACAGGCGCAGGCTCCATCGCGGCCCGGTGTGCGTGAGCTTGACCATCGGCCCAGGCCCGGCTTCTTCGCGAGGTCGCCGCAGCGCGTACAAGATGGACAGCCCGTAAATGACCAGCATCGCCGCAGCCGTCGTCAGGCTCAGCTCTTCCACACGGGTCGTGTTCGGCTCAATAGCCGTATTGAAAATCGAGGGCACGCTGATGGCAATGACAACCAGAATTGTCATCGTCGCATCCAGCCCAGCATGGCCGCGATCAAACTTTTGCAGGCCGTTCTTGATCCCACCGACCAGGATGCTGAACCCCAACACCAGCAGCAGATTGCTCAGGATAGAGCCGATGATGGACGCTTTGACGAGTTCCAGCAGCCCGGCGCGAATGGCGAACACCGTGATGATCAATTCCGCCGCGTTACCAAGCGTGGCATTCAGCAACCCACCTAAGCGCGGGCCGGTTCTTTCGGCCAGTGCCTCGGTCGCTTCGCCCATCAGCCCGGCGAGCGGAATGACCGCCAGTGCCGACGTGACGAAGATCATCAAAGCGCTCCAGTGCAGCAGTTCGGCCAGAATTGCGATTGGAACAAAGATTACCAGCCAACGGATACCTTTCACTGTTCATTCTCCGGGTTGCAAGTGACAGGGCGCATGTGGCGTATCGCTCATCGCCACATGTCAGCGCTTTACACTCCACGCTTCACAGCCTCAACGAATCGGTGGATCTCTGCAACATCCGTGCCTTCGAACCAGTGGATGCGCCCGTCGCGCAGACGGAACCACGCATATTGGCGGCGCACAAAATCGCGCGTGCCCCGCTTGATGTTTGCCACTGCTGCATCCAGTGCTACCTTGCCGCGCAGGTATTCACCGATCTGCCGGTAGCCCAGCCCGGACATGGATGGCAACTCCCATCTGTATCCGTGTGCCACGAGTCTCTCTACTTCGGCAACCAAGCCATCGGTCATCATCCGATCCACGCGCGCATCAATGCGAGCGTACAGTTCGGGCCGCTTCATCGTCAGCCCGATCTGTGTGACGCGATAGGGTGGCGGCGATGCTCTACCCAGTTCGGAGAATCGCGCACCGGTCGTCAGGCAGACTTCGAGCGCGCGGATCGTGCGGCGGACATTACGCGGGTCAATCCGGACTGCTGCATCCGGGTCGAGCTCGCGCAAGCGCTCGTACAGTTTCTGGCTGTCTTGTGAGGCCAATTGAGCGCGCAGCTCCTCGTTCGGCGGGACGCGCGGGATGCGCAGCCCTTGGACGATGGCCCGAACATAGAGGCCCGTGCCACCCACCAGGAACGGCTGCTTGCCGCGCGCCAGGATATTCTCGATCGCCGCGTAGGCGTCGGCCTGATATTGCACCAGCGTGTAGGACTCGTCCGGACTCACAATGTCAATCAAGTGGTGCGGCACGCGGGCTTGCTCATCGAGCGTAGGCTTGGCTGTGCCAATGTCCATCCCGCGGTAGATCTGTCGCGAGTCAGCCGAGACGATCTCGCCGTCGAATCGCCGCGCTAACTCGATGGCCAGCGCTGTTTTGCCCACCGCCGTCGGGCCGACGATGACGAACAGATTTGAGATCTGATTAGCTTCCTTCGATCGCATTTTCGATCACGTCCACCCGAACCAGCTCGCCTCGTGCCGTCATTTCCACCGCCACCACATCAATGCGCCAGTCACGATCCTCCATCGAGTGCGCTTGCAGATACGCCTGTGCTGCGGCGATGAGGTGCACGCGCTTGGCCCGAGTAATGGAATCCTCTGGCGTGCCGAAGCGGCTGCCGCGCCGAGTGCGGACCTCGACAAACACCAGCGCATCACCTTGTTCGGCGATAATGTCCAACTCACCTTCGGCGCAGCGCCAGTTGCGGTCGCGCACAGCATAGCCACGACGGGTCAGCTCGCGCGCAGCAATTGCTTCGCCGGCCTCTCCCAACCGTTTGCGTGCCCCTTTCATCCTTTATCCTTCCTTTTATTCTTCTGCCAAGCTTACCCTATCGCTTCTGTCTCGTCAAGCACTCACCTTCCGCTATTCGATGTTCGTCAACAAGCGTTTGACAAATCATTGCGGCAGTATACAATATGACCTGTGCTCGGCGGCCGCAACAACCTCCTGGCCAAACTCTTAGACCGGGCAGAGAGGGGGTGACACATTATGGCAGAGCAAATGCCGGAGGCAGCAGGGGATGTCACCAGCGATGACAAATTGTGGACATTGCTGGCTTACATTCTCTCTCCCATTGTGCCTATCATCCTCATGTTGATGGAGGACAAGAAGAATCGCCCGTTTATCAAGGCGCACAATATGCAGGCGCTCGTTCTCGGGATCATCGAAGCAATCCTATATATCGTCATCGGTTGGACGGTAGTGGGGTTGTGTGTGCCACTGTTGTTGTGGGTGGCCATGATTTACTGGGGCATCCAGGCCTACCAGGGCAAGTATGTCACAGTCCCTGTCGTTACCGATTTCGTCAAAAAGCAGGGTTGGGCCTAATGGCTGCTGTTTACCATTATTCCCCAGGCCCGGCAGTTGTGCTACCCTTGTCTCCTTCAGATGAGTGTACCTGGGCGATGTTGGCGCACCTGAGCGTGCTGGCCAACTTGATTAGGGGCTTTTTTGGGGCCGGTGGTTGCCCTAGTTATATACCTAGTGTACAAAGAGTGCTCTCGCTACGTGGCTTACCAGTCCCTCCAGGCATTTATCTTCCAGTTGGTCTGGTGGGTGGGCGGAGGCGCTCTGGTCGCGGCCGCTGGCGGCGCTAGTGTATGGAGTCATCGGTGGAGTGCAGTGCAGCCAGGGGCAGGTTTTCGTTACTGGCTGATCGGCGACTGGGTGCATAGTACGCTGCAAGGCTAGGTGCAGGCGGTTACTTATCCGACGCCAGGCGGGCTCCGCAAGGAGCCCGTTCTTATTGGGGGCCAGCGTCCTATTCGATTGACGCCCACGCCAGACCGTGCTAAGATAGCGCGTGATGATCCACAATGCCGACGTCGCACTCACTCCACGCCCCAAGCGTTGGCAGATTGCATCTGCCCCGCCTCTGGCTTATCTGAGACAATTCTCCGAATTGCCCCGCTTGGTTGTGCAAGTGCTCCACAATCGTGGCGTTACCCGCCCGGAACAGGCCGAGGCCTTTCTCAATCCGAACCCGTCGCTACGCAACCCGCTGGAACCTCCCAAGCTCAAGGGGCTGGAAAAAGCCGTGGCACGTTTGCGCCGTGCAATTCAGCAATGCGAGCCGATTGCCGTGTACGGCGATTATGACGTAGATGGCGTGACCGCCACGGCTCTGCTCACTCAAACGCTCATGAGCCTTGGGGCTACCAAGGTGCGCCCCTATTTCCCTCATCGAGAGGACGAGGGTTATGGGTTGCACAAAGAGGCTCTAGAGAAACTACAAGCTGAAGGCATGCGCGTCGTTGTCACGGTGGATTGTGGCATCCGCTCTCCGCGCGTCGTGGCCCAAGGCAACGAGCTGGGACTCGATCTTATCGTGACAGATCACCACTCCATCAAAGAGGGCCAAGACCTGCCACCAGCCCTGGCCTGCATCAACCCCCGGCAGAGCGACTGCCCTTATCCATTCAAAGAGTTAGCTGGGGTGGGGTTGGCGTTCAAACTGGCTCAGGCGCTATTGGTCGTCGAGCGGTGGGCAAGTGGTTCGACGTCGCTAGAGGATGACGATTTGCTCGACCTGGTGGCGCTGGGAACCGTGGCCGACCTGGCCTCTCTGATGGACGAGAATCGTGCGTTGGTCAAGCGAGGCCTGGCGCGCCTGAACACCAAGCCGCGAGCTGGCATTGCCACGCTGATGCAAGTCGCCAGCATCAAGCCTGGCGCAGTGGATGCGACGGCGATCGGCTACGGGCTAGGTCCGCGCCTGAATGCCGCCGGACGCATCGAGCACGCGATGGCTGCCTATGAATTGCTGGTCACTCAAGATGAGGCACGGGCGCTCACGTTGGCCGAGGAACTCAACGAGCGCAACAAGGAGCGGCAGAGGCTGACCCGCGAAACGCAGGAAAGAGCACGCGAGCTGGCGCTGGCGCGCACCCCGGGTGCGCCGTTGCTCTTTGCGGCCGACCCCACTTTCCGTGCGGGCGTCATCGGGCTTGCGGCCAGCCGGTTGACGGATGAGTTTTATCGCCCATCTGTCGTCGTTGAACAGGGTGAGGTGGAGAGTCGCGGATCGTGCCGTAGTATTCCCGATTTTGACATCACGACTGCGCTGGACGAATGTGCTAGAGCGGATGAAAGCTTGTTCACCCGCTATGGTGGACACAAGGCCGCTGCCGGCTTTACTGTGCCGACGTCGCGCCTCGACGAGTTGGCAGCCCGCTTGCAGGCTATCGCCCAGCTACAATTGGGTGGGCGTGATCTTACTCCCATACTCAAGATTGACGCCGAAACGCTGCCTCATGAATTAAATCATGAAACGTGCGACCACCTCAAAAGGCTGGAGCCGTGCGGCTATGGCAACGCGACGCCAGTGTTGATGAGTCGGAATCTGCGCGTGCGTGATGTTCGTTCGGTGGGAGCTGATGGAGCGCATCTCAAGCTGGCGTTGACGGACGAGCGACGCGCCACCTGGGATGCCATCGCCTTCCGGCAGAGCCACCACTCGTCCTGGCTGCGGCGCGATATGCGGGTCGACGTGGCATATCATCTAGAATGTAACGAATGGAACGGCCAGGAGCGGCTGCAGCTCAACGTCCTCGACTTGAGGCGGGCTGATGCACAAGATGCAAGCTAGAGGTTCTTGGGCAGAAAGCGAATGACGGAGAAAGACGCATGACTGTCCTTGTCACCGGTGCGGCTGGGTTCGTCGGCAGCCACGTCACGCAAGCGGTCCTTGCACGCGGCGAGCGCGCAGTCGGCCTGGATAACTTGAACGATTATTACTCTCCACTGCGCAAGCGCGCCAACCTGGCCGAGATCGGCCAGTCACCGAACTGGAAATTCGTCGAAGGCGACATCCGAGACGTAGAGACACTGCGTGCGCTGTTCACCGCCGAACAGCCCGGCAAGATCATCCACCTGGCTGCGATGCCGGGTATCCCTTATTCGATGAAACATCCACTACTATACGAGGACGTCAACACGCGCGGGACAATCAATCTGTTGGAGATGGCGCGCGAGTTTGGAGTGAACAAGTTCGTCCTGGCGTCCACCTCTTCCATCTATGGCGATACGGACAAGATCCCGTTTGTGGAAACCGATCCGACCGACAAGCCACTGGCCCCTTATCCGGCGACGAAAAAAGCATGTGAGGTGCTGGCTTACACCTATCATCACCTCTATGGGATCCAGTGCGCAGTGCTGCGTTTTTTCAACGTCTACGGCCCACGCGGGCGACCGGACATGGCGCCATACAAGTTTGCCGAGGCCATTGCCGCCGGGCGCGAGTTCACACTTTACGACGAAGGTCGCCCTCGCCGCGATTGGACGTTCATCAGCGACATTGTCTCTGGAGTTCTGGCTGCTGCCGACGCAGAGATGGGCTACGAGATCTTTAACTTGGGCCGGGGCCAGCCAGTGCTGATGCACGACTTTGTCACTATTCTTGAAAAACTCGTCGAGCAGCCGGCCCGCTGGCGCAATGCGCCGCTGCCACCTACCGACCTGACCGTGACGTTCGCCGACACGTCAAAAGCTCACCGGATGCTCGGCTACTCGCCCCGCGTGTCCATTGAAGAAGGATTGACCCAGTTCTGGCATTGGTACAAAGCTCAAAGTTCAAGTTTCAAATCTCAAATTTCAATGCCGTAATGGTATTCGTAGCAGCGTTCGGATTGTACGCGGCCAGCGCAGGAGTCACGCTGTGGCGCGGGTCGCTTGCTCCGCACTATGTCTATCTGGCCTACTCGCTCTTGCGGGGCCACGTGGACTTGGTTGCGCTTCCGCCCACGACGTATGACTTACTCGCCTACCAGGGCAGGTGGTTCGTCGCGGGGTCGCCCTTGCCGGCGATTCTGTTGATGCCGTTTGTGGCGCTGTGGGGACTTGGCGTCAGCGACATCCCGTTCGGCGTATTGGTGGCCGCGGTCAACGTCGCGTTGATGTATGACCTGTTAGGTGCCATGCAAGTTTCCGAGTCGGTACGGCGATGGCTGACAGCGCTGTTTGCAGCAGGGACGGTTCACTGGTACGTGGCGGCTATCGGATCGTACTGGTTCAATGCGCACGTCGTGGCCGTGCTGTTTGTCATACTTTACGCACGTGAGACGCTAGGCCGTGGCCGGGGATGCCTGGCTGGATTTTGGCTTGCACTGGCGGGATTGGCTCGCCCGACGGTGCTCTTTGCCGCGCCGTTCTTTATCGCGTGGGAGTGGACGCGAAGGCGGGATGCGAGATTGTTTCTGCGGGCGTTGGTATCGTTTGGGTCTGTCCTGGCGCTCGGCGTCGGGGCGCACCTGGCCTATAACGCCGCGCGGTTCGGCGCGCCGCTGAACTTTGGCTACGCTTACGTGCAGGGCGCGGAAAACATCACGAGCGCTTACGCACGCTATGGCGGATTCAATCTGCGCTTTGTTCCCTTTAACTTCTACGTCTCGTTGCTCCGCCCACCGGACATTTTGCCTCGGTTTCCCTTTCTGCGACCTAGCCCGTGGGGAATGAGCATATTTCTTACGACTCCGGCGTTCCTCTACATCTTTGCCACATTCCGCCGCGTAGGACGAGATGACATCTTGTCCGACTGCAATCCCTTCGTGATCGCCAGTTGGGCTGGGCTACTGGGCGTAATGGTCCCGCTGTGGATGTATCACAACACCGGCTCGCTCCAGTTTGGCTACCGCTACAGCCTGGACGCTGCGCCGTTCCTAATGCTTCTCACTGCGATTGGAATGCAAGGACAGATGAACTGGCTCAAGCGCGGGCTGGTCATCGCTTCCATCCTCATCAACTGGGCCGGGATGGCGTGGATGTTTGCACATTTCAATGGGTTCGGTTGGGTTGGGATGTGGTATCGCCTTGTAGTCGGATAGACCCGAAAAGTCTCATTTTCCAGAGATAGTAGAGCATCGGCGGGCCAACAAGCAGGAATGCGATGCCAGTGTATCCGCCCGCAAAACCGCCGAAATACCTGCCGGTTAGAATCGTCGCCACGTTATGCCCTATGCCATTCAGGATCATGATGCCGGCATAGGCCATGCCCAGGTAATACGCTGGGCGTTTCTCTTGCAGGATGAAATAAAAGATAACCACGGGAATGCAGAACAGCACCCAGTTGACTGCCAGGAACCATCCTGTCCCATAGATAGCCTCCATCAACCAGAACTGTCCCCACACCTCTTCAAAGACGTGAGCTACGTGTCCAACCAGCATGAGCAGGTACAAAATGACGATACGGTTCTTGCTCATGGACTCCCTCGCCCAATTCTTGCGAAGGTTTTAAACTTTCGCAAGAGTTCTCTTAGCCAACTCTAGCGCGTCGCGACGCGTGACGATTTCGCCCGCCGCCTGCGCCTCTCGGATCGCCTCAAGCAATTCGCCAATGTGCTTGCCAGGAGCCAAGTCTAGCTCTGCCATCAAGTCATCGCCGGAAACAAGTGGCGGAGGCGCGACGTCTTTCGCCAGACGCGCCCCGTATTCGGCCAGCAGTCTGCTCGCCGCATCTATACGCCTTTCCCATCGCTCTCGTTGCACGTCCGGTCCGTGCGTCGCGATGTGGTCGGCCAGCGCCAGGAGTAGCACATCCACGCCGGCCTCCCGCGTGTCGCGAAAGTAGCGGTACGCTGCGCGGCGCGTGACGCCCGATTCGGCGTCGGCCAATTGCTGTGGGCGCATGTGGTTGGCAACGACGGCGCGCACCCGCTCGACTTCGGCATTGTTGAAGCGCAGCGCGTGCACCCGCTCGGCGGCAATGGACGCGCCAGCATCCTCGTGGCCGTAAAAGTGTGTTCGGCCATCCTCATCGAGCGTTTTCGTCTGCGGCTTGGCCGAATCGTGCAAGAGCACAGCGAGCTTGAGCGATACGAGCACAGGTCGCTCATTGCCTACAGGTTGGGCCAGGTGCATGGCCAGTGGCTCACGCAAGTTGGCCAGTATCCGCGTTATGTCACTCCACACGAATGCAGGTGCGCCTATCTCTGCGGCTCCTCGAGTTCCCCCAGTCTCTTTTGTCCAATAGATGCTCTTAGCCACAATGCACTCCAATGCTGCCAGAACAAACAATGTGTGCTCCAATACGGGCCAATGATGTGGGCGCGATTGCTCCACGCCTCGCAGCGCGGCCACTTCCGGCAACACCGGCGCCAGTAATCCCAGGTCGTCCATTTGCCGGACCCCTGCGAGTGCGTCAGGCTGCGCCAGGAGCTTACCCAGTTCGTCTCGGACTCGTTCGGCTGACGTTTGCGCCAGCAGGAGGGGGGCATCACGCCGAATCCACGCCGCCGTCTGCGGCTCGATCTGAAAACCCAGCTCACCCGCTAGCCGCACCGCGCGCATTGTCCGCGCCGGATCATCGCGGAACGAGCGCTCTGTCACGGCGCGAATGAGCCGAACTTGCAGGTCGGACTGACCACCGAACGGATCGAGCAAGACTTGCCGTATCGTCGAGACGCCCCCGGTCCCGGTCAGCGGCACTGCCATCGCATTCACCGTCAAGTCGCGTGCTTCCAGGTCGGCGTGCCAGTCGGGGCCGCGCCGCAGCGCAAAGTCTAGGAACGTGCGCGAGCCGTCGGCCTCGCGGATCACAACGCGACCCGTGTCATGTTCTTGGTCTAACGGAAAGAAGGCTGCGCCTAAACGATCTGCCGTAGCGCGGGCCAGTGAGATTGCGTCGCGCTCCACGACCCAGTCCCAATCGTGGACGGGGCGGCCTAGCAGCAAGTCACGCACTGCCCCGCCAACCAGACACGCAGCAATGCCGCGTTCGGCGCACACGGTCAAAGCTGCCTTGACGTACGGATCACGGGTAAGGGTTTCTGTCAACAAGGTCAAAATAGCCTTTCCAGGATCAGCGCCAATACGCCAGTATCATAGGCGCAACACCGCAGGGTGTCAAGTAAGAAGCTCCCATTTGCGTCGCCTCTGTTTTTGTGTTCGGGCCAAGTTAGTGTATAATCTATGGCAGCCTGTCAATGGAGGGTGCCCAGATGCTCCCAATCGATTCCAGCCAATCTACGGTCATTTTCCCTATCGTCAAGGTGGTTATTGCCGGCGATGCGGGAGTGGGCAAGACCAGCCTGATCCGGCGGTATTGCACCGGGATGTTCCAGGAATCCCGCGTGGCGACCATCGGCGTGGACTTTCAGATCAAGATCGTCGAGTTAGACGGCAAGCCCATCAAGCTTTCGATCTGGGACATTGCCGGACAAGAGCGGTTTGGGGCGTTCCGGGACTCGTTCTATCGAGGCGCGCGTGCTGTGGCACTGGTGTATGACGTGTCTGATCCGGCGTCACTCGAAAACTTGCCGCGCTGGCAGGCCGAAGTCGCACGGGTGTGCCCCAATGCCAAGTTTGTCATCGTCGGGAACAAGGTGGACCTGGGGCGCAAGGTGCCCAGAGAGCAGATCGAGGAGTGGGCGTGTAGCATGGATTATCCGTATATTGAAGCGAGTGCGCTGACGGCGCAGGGTGTGGATGATTTCTTTTTGACCCTGGCGAAGCTGGCAGTGACAAAGGGCAAATGACGCAAATACAACCGTTCGAAAGCGCGGAGCGAAAACCTTCGCAAGGGTGATGGTGAAAACGACACGGGGCTCGTCTACAGAGCCCCGTGTTATGTTTCCGGGTGCCTACGCCTCAACTTGGGACAAACATCTCCGGCTTGACGACGCCAATAAACGTCAGGTTGCGATACACCTCGTCCAAATCCAGCCCGTATCCGAAGACAAACTTGTTAGGGATCTGGAAGCCCACATAGTCCAGCGGCACGGCCACTTCACGGCGCTCGGCCTTGTCCAACAGCGTGCAGATACGCAGGCTGGTCGGTCGGCGGGCGCGCAGCACTCGCGTGATATAGTCGAGCGTGTGTCCGCTGTCAATGATATCTTCGACCAGCATCACGTTGCGCCCGGAAATATCTATCTCCAAGTCCATCAAGATGCGCACTGCGCCAGTGGACTCGCGGGTGCCTGCGCCATAGCTCGAGACGGCCATAAAGTCAATCGAATGCGGCACGGTGATGTGGCGCATCAGATCGGTGAGAAACAATACACCGCCTTTGAGGATGCACACCAATAGCAAGTCTTTGCCGGCATAGTCGGCGCTGATCTGCGTGCCGAGCTCGGCGATGCGTTTCTGCAATTGCTCGGACGTGATGAGAATCTCTCCCAGAAAGTCTTCGTAAGGTCGCGTCATGGTACCCCCATAGACATCACTTGCGCGGGACCTCATGGCACTTGCGGCAGCGTGCTTCATAGGATTCGCCCCCGCCGACGAGAATAACCGGGTCATCGAAGGCGGCTGGCTGGCCGTTGATGAGCCGCTGCGTCCGGCTGGCGGGATTTCCACACACCACACAGATGGCTTGCAGCTTTTCCACGTGTTCGGCCTGCGCCATTAGCACCGGCATCGGCCCGAATGGCTCGGCTCGAAAGTCCATGTCCAGCCCGGCGGCGATGACACGCATCCCCCGGTCGGCCAGCTTTTGGCACAGTTCGGTGATCTCCCAGCCAAAGAACTGGACTTCGTCAATCGCGACCACACTCGTTTCGGGCCGAATCAGTTTCTCGATCTCGGCTGCCGATTGTACGGGCACTGCATCAACGCCGAGCCCGTTGTGTGACGTTACCGCTTCGGTGGTGTAGCGCGTGTCTATAGCCGGCTTGAAGACTTGGACATTTTGCCGGGCGATCTTGGCGCGGCGCACACGGCGGATCAACTCTTCGGTCTTGCCGCTGAACATGCTGCCGCAGACCAGTTCGATCCAGCCTCCACTTGGTTTGGTGTCCATGGTCGCTCCCCCAGATAGCAAGGAAGGGCAGTCGCGTGACCTGCCCTTCCTTTGATTCCAGTTGCCGTACCTCGACTAAGCTGCCGTTTTGGTCGGTTGACCTTCGGTCTCTTCTTCGACGATTTCCACAATCGCCTGGCGCTCCTTGCGTCGCTTGGCTCTCTTGCCGCGCCCTTCGGTGCCTGTTGACACCGCGCGGTCCAGCCGCTTGTAAAAGCGATCCACTTGGCCTTCGGTGTCCACAATGCGTGCCTGCCCGGTAAAGAATGGGTGACAGTGAGAGCAGACGTCGGTATGGATTACCTCCACTGTCGCACCAACGGTCCAGGTATGGCCGCATGCACAGATGACTTGCGCGTTGGGATACCACTTGGGATGTATACTTTCCTTCATTCCTTTCACTCCTGCCCGGCTTGGGCTGGCATAAGCCGCCCGGAGGGCGAGTATCGGACGATAGGTAGGCCAGCATAGAGATACCGGCCTACTGCGTGTGACAATATTACTCAGACTCGGGATGGACGCTCACGCGTCGGCGCCCACCCGGAAGCTGCTCAAACTTGACCAGGCCATCAATCGTGGCAAACAGTGTGTAATCTTTCCCTACGCCCACATTTTCGCCTGGCTTGATGTGCGTGCCGTGCTGCCGGACGATGATGCTGCCGGAGCGCACTGCCTGCCCACCATAGCGCTTGACGCCCAATCGCTGCGCGCGACTATCACGTCCGTTCTTGGCGCTGCCGCCACCTTTCTTGTGTGCCATCTCTCACCTCACCCTGCCACAATATCGTCCACGCGCAGCCAGGTATAGTCCTGGCGATGGCCAGTCTTGACTTTATGGCGCTTACCACCTGGCCGATAGTGGAATACAACGACTTTGTCGCCCTGGCTTTGCTCGACGATGGTCGCCTTGACTCTGGCGCCGCCGACAGTGGGCCGGCCCACCTGGACCTTGTCACCGTCGGACACAAGCAACACGCTATCCAGTTCGACGGTGTCCCCCACCTGTTGGGGCAACTGTTCGACACGAATCTTGTCGCCCACGCCGGCGCGGAACTGTTGCCCGCCTACTTGAAAGACTGCGTACACGATGCCACCCCCGATGTTATCTTTGAAACCCGTTTTTTGCGCCCCGCTCCGCTTCGCTCCAAAGACTCCTGGGAAAACGGGTTTTCCGTTTACAGACAAACAGAAGCGGCCTGACCTGCCGGGCCGCTGGCGAGGAGTGATTATAACTGGCTTGACAGGTTTTGTCAAACAACATCATGACGAATGACTAGGTCACGCGGCGAAATCGGCACTCCAGACCATCATGTATCGTCTGCAAACCCAAGTCTGCGGCGGTGAATTTGAGCCGGTGCATCTCTCCACCCCAACGCCGCCAGTGCCTCGTCAGGCCGTCCTGTCCCGGCATTGGCATCCGCCAGCAGACGCATGATGATCTGCGTGGATGGTGGGCGCACCGATTCTATGGCGAGCGACAACACGAGCGGGCGCAGGTCGTAACTCTTGCCACGCCGCTCGCGCTCAAGTGTCAGAGCGACCAGGAATGCTGAGACTGTGGATTCAACTTGCTCCTGCGTTTCATCCGTTTCCACTGTTACGATGTACTCGGCCCAGCGTAGTGACGCCTGGAGCGCTGGCGCCTGCAAGGGTACCTCTACGACGGATGCGATGGCAATGCCAGCGGGCAGTGCGGGCGACAGCCGCGCCATGACGCTGGCAGGCTCGCACGGCCCTGAAAGAACTATGTCCATCAGCTCAGCCTCGCTCGTGCAGCCGACTGGCAGCGCCGAAGCGAACGTGATCTTGGGCAGCGGGTGAAAGCCTTGCGAATACGCCACCGGAAGTTCAGCCCGGCGCAGAATGCGCTCCCAGGTTTTGGCCAGGTCGAGATGACCGACGAAACGTATGGTTTTATCACGGGTGAAAGTGATCCGATAACGGTTCAAGTCTCACCCCCACCCTGACCCTCCTTCGCGCGGTGGGGGAGGGGAATGGGCGGGCACTCCCAGGCTTCTGCGGGCGTGTTCATCCGCAAACGGTTGAACGTGGGCAGGATGCCGCACGCGAAACAGTGCTCGCGGCAGTCCACGCGGGTCTCGCCGACCTGGCTCATCTGATAGTCCTCGGCCAGATATTTCTTTCTCACGCCAGTGTCAATGTGATCCCATGGGAACACTTCGTTCATCGTACGTGGACGGCGGGCATAGAACTCGGGGTCGAGGTCGTGTTCGGCGAACGCTTGCCTCCATGCATCCATGTTGAACTGCTCATCCCAGGCGTCGAACTTGGCGCCGAGCTGCCACGCCCGCAGGATGACTGGCCCCAGGCGTCTATCGCCACGTGAAAGAAACCCTTCCAACAATGTCTGCTCCGGCTCGGTCCAGCTCAACTTGACGCCCGGCCCGCTCAACTCTCGCCGGAGGAGAGACTGCTTGGCGCGGATGGACTCGGCGCTATCGAGCGTGGCCCACTGGAATGGTGTGTGCGGCTTGGGCACAAATGTCGAGCAGCCCACGTTGACCTGCGCCGCTTTGCCGTGAACCTTGCGGCCTTCCTTCAGCACTGCCCTGGTCAAATCCGCAATCGCCTGTACGTCGTCGAGCGTCTCGTCGGGATGGCCGATCATGAAATAGAGCTTGATCGTCCGCCAGCCACGGGAAAAAACCTCGTGTGCTGTGTCGAGCAACTGCTGGTCAGGGATGAACTTGTTGATGCGCCGGCGCATCGTCTCTGTGGCCGCCTCCGGCGCAAAAGTGAAACCGGTCTGGCGGCCATCCTTGAGCATCTCGGCCAGATCTACCGCGAACGATTCGATGCGCAATGACGGCAGCGAAATGGATAGGTGCTGGCCAGCGTATCTCTGGCTGATGGCGCGCACCAGCTCGCCGATGTGGGAATAATCGCTGGACGAAAGCGAAAGCAGCGCGACCTCTTCAAAGCCCGTCTCATGCACCACGGCGTCCACGGCTGCCACAATCTCGTCAACAGGGCGTTCACGCACAGGACGCGTGACCATTCCAGCATGGCAAAAGCGGCAGCCGCGCGTGCAGCCGCGCTGGATTTCGATAGCGGCACGGTTGTGCGTCACGTCCACAAACGGCACAATAAAGCGCGTCACGGGTGGCGGCAGAATCGGCAGGATGCGCTTGGTCACACGCGCGGGGATGCCCTCGTCGTTCGGTGTCGCGCGGGCAACTGTGCCATCTTTGTGATATTCAACGTCATAAAAGCGTGGCACGTACACGCCAGGGATTTGGGTGAGCCTCCGCAATGCTTCCGACCTCTGTCTTGTGGCCACCGTTTGAGATTTGACCTCTTGGATGGCCTCAACGATCTCGACAATTACCTCTTCGCCTTCGCCAATGACGAAAGCGTCTACAAAATCGGCCATCGGGTCCGGGTTATAGGTGGCATGGCCTCCAGCTATGACGATGGGGTGGCGCTCGTCGCGCTCGGACACGAGCAAAGGCACGCCACCCAGGTCGAGCAAAGTCAAGACGTTGGTATAGAGCTGCTCGTAAGGCAGGCTAAGGCCGATGAGGTCGAAATCAGACAGCGGGTGCTTGGTTTCGAGCGAATAGAGTGGGGTGCCCGCCGCGCGCAGTTGCTCTTCCATATCCGGCCAGGGCGCATAGACGCGCTCGGCCAGCACACCCGGCTGGCGGTTGAGGATGTCATAGAGGATCGCCAGCCCCAGGTTGCTCATCCCCAGCTCGTAGATGTCGGGGAACGCCAGCACAGTGCGGAATGGCGTTACCTTCCAATCCTTGACCTGGCTATTGAACTCGCCACCAGTGTAGCGAGCGGGTTTTTCAACTCTGGGTAGAATACGATCTAGACTCTTTTCAAGACTTGTCGCGTTCATCGTTATCCTGGCATGTATCGCATGTCGGTATTATGTGAGAACGAAATACGCAACACGCAATACGCAATATGTCGTGATAACAAACGGTCGGGGTTTGCGTCCCGACCGATAACCATGTGATCTTCGTTTGACGGTGAGCATTATAGCACGCGGCGCGTTTTGCAACAAGAGTTTAACAGATCCGACGCTTGCTGGTAGAACTCCCGGCGTCATAGATGGCCCATTCATCGGGCGGACAAGGACGCCGCCCTCTCAATGCGGGGCGAGCCGCCTCACCGGCCAGGCGCCCGCCGCCCTTGGCCAGGTCCAGCCCCAAGTCACCCGGATTCGCGACATGGGTCAAGGGCTTGGCTCCTGTTCGCCGCTCAAAGTCGGCTAACGTTGCCGTGATGCGATCGGTCGAACTCAAAGAGCCATCGCGATATGTGATGTCAGATTTCATGCCACCCTATGCCCCCCCGCTTGCCTGGCTTCTCGCACCGCCTCAGCTTCCAGATACTTTGCCCAAGCGAGAATTTGCCACGTCGCCGCGCTTATGAGCCAGCGATTGTAGGCCAAGCAAGAAGATATAGCCAAGAGCACGTTGACGTGTTCGGCTAAGCTAGGCTCGTTGGTAATTCGCAAAAGAACCTGTAGCCGGTAGCTCCGCTCAATATCGTTCGACATTATATCTCCCCAAATCCGCCACGTCTCGGGGCCTAGCCGGACTGGCCGTTGCGTAAGCACCGAACACCCAATACATCCAGCCCTGGCCAGTCAACTATGCCGACGCCGATTACCGTTGCCACCATGCTGGGCATGCCACACGGCGTCATTCAGGTTCTGCCGTTGTCGCATGACAGAAAGAGTCCAGCATCGCGAGTCCGCCAAGCCACTTGGGTTTTGACCCGGCGCATCATAGATTCGTTGTGCCCGACCCGCTTCTGGTTCCGAATTATATCATCGGATAGGCTGTCCCCAAAGGCCCACAGCTTGGCCGGGTCGCCTTCGTGCGCGACTAGCAGCACCTTACCCGGCGCATCGTTCGCAATGATGATTCTCCACTGTTTCAGTGTGCGCACTATTTAGAGAAGCGACCTCTGTTTGCCACGCGTTGGGAGCACGCGGCGCGTTTTGCAACAAGAGTTTGACAGTTCGCGTGCTTACTGGTAGAATCCCCGGCGTCATGGATGGCCCATTCGTCTAGCGGACAAGGACGCCGCCCTCTCAAGGCGGAGACCGCGGGTTCGAACCCCGCATGGGCCACACACGAGGCCCGCGGAGTTGCGGGCTTTTTTGTTCTGCTATGTAGAGTGCTGCCATTTCTTGCGTCGCAGGGATCATAGAGGAAGCATAGGCACAGATTCCCCAATCGTTCTCCACTGCCCAGACTACGACCACCAAGTTGGTCAAGGAGATGCGAATATGTTCAAGCGGATGCTCAAACCCGGGGTCGTGGCCGGCGTCATCGGCGGCATCGTATCTATCCTCGTTTCAGTGCTGCTGGTATTGGCGCTGCTCCTGCCCGGCCAGGCCGGGATCACGCTATACTGCCTCGGCTCGCCGGTCGGCTTTTTGCTTAGCTTCGGCATCGGCCTGCTGGCCGCGTTCTTGGCGCAGAGGCAATCGCCGGAAAAGCTGACTGCCGACAAGACCGCGATTTCTGGCGTCATCGCCGGAGTGATTTCGGCTGTCATCGGCGCGACGGCCTTGCCAGTTACTCAGCAATTGCCCAACTGGTTGGGCCTGCAAGATAGGATGATAGAAGTAGCGCTCACGCCTTCCCGCATGATGGGCCTTTCAGGGGAACAGCTCGAAATGGCGCGTACGCAGATTATCGCGTCGCAAAAGGGCGGCGCAGCTAATCCTGGCATGCTGGCAGGAATAGGCATCGGACTGATCTGTGGGCTGGCGGTAGGTGTTGCGCTGGGTGCAGGCGGCGCGGCGGTGGGTGCCCTCATCTTCAAGCCCAGGCTCAGGCGCAAGCTGGTGTGCGAAAAATGCCAGGCTGCTTTCGAGTTGGGCGGCAATGCCTATATCGAAGTGCGAGAAGGCAGCCCCGATTTGGTGGATTACTGTAATTGGGAAGACTTGATGCCGGATGCAGTCAAGCGGCAGCGCGGAGTGATTACCGACCTGCTCAAGACCGGCGGCCAGGGTCGCCCGTGGCAGTGTGGGATGTGCAAGACAGTGCAGACGTATTGAACCAGACTTGTGGGGTTTCCGAAACCTCAGAGGTCTTGCGAGGAAATCATGTGCGGCATCTTTGGCATTGTGACTGATAGAGACCAGCTGCTCGGCCCGATTCTCGTTGATGCGGGACGGCGGCTGTCCTACCGTGGCTACGACTCGGTCGGCTGCGCGACCATCCACGACGATGGCAGCATTGACTTGCGCAAGGACCTGGGCAAGGTGGATCAAGTATCCGCGCAGCACAGGCTTGCCGAGATGATGGGCCAGCGCGGCATCGTCCAACTTCGATGGGCCACCTTTGGTGCTCCCTCACAGGTCAATGCTCAACCTCATCTGGATTCCGATGGCGATCTCGTTGGCGCTCACAACGGCAACGTCGTCAACAATGTCGAGCTGCGCCGCCAGTTCATAGCCGAGGGGATGACGGTTCGTTCTACTAATGATGGCGAATCGTGCGTCCACGCCGTGGAGCGGTACGTCAATCGCGGACAAGACCTAGTCGAGGCCATCCGCTGCGCCTATGGCGACCTGGAAGGTGACTATGCCTTTGTGATCGGCAAGACAGGCGAGGACAAGCTGTACGCCATCAAGAAGAGATCGGGGCTGGTGGTGGGCCTGGCCGAAGGGTTCACTTGTGTTTCCTCTGACCTGCCTTCTATTCTGCCGCTCACCCGCCGCATCCTGCGAGTGAACGATGGCGAGATCGTCACCCTGTGGGCGAACCGGGTCGAGCTGCGGCGCGTGGAAGATGGCAGCGTGATCGAGCGTGATATCGAGGTGATTACCGAAAGTATGGAGGCTGCCGCCAAAGGAGGCTATCCGCACTTTATGCTCAAGGAAATCCATGAGCAATCCCAGGTGGCAGGCGAGCTGATTCGCCTGTTGGAAGCTTCGCCGCACGTCGCGCCGATGGCCGGGCGGATGGCCGGGGCCCGGCATCTCTACTTGGTGGGCTGCGGCACCAGCTACCACGCCTGCTCTTTGGGCGCGGTCTACCTGGCTCGCCTGGCGGGCTGTGCTGCGATCCCTGTCCTGGCGCCCCAGTTCATCGCACAGTACAGGCCGGCGCTCGGCTCCCAGGACGTGGGTGTCTTTGTCAGCCAGAGCGGCGAGACCAAAGACGTGCTCAACGCCATCGAGGTTGCGCGGCAGCAGGGGATGGCCGTCTTGGGGCTGGTCAACGTGCTCGGCTCGACTTTAATGAACGTGAGCGAGCGGTACCTTCCGCTGGCCTGCGGTTACGAGATCAGCGTCCCGGCCACCAAGACCTTTACTAATCAAGTGATGGCCTTTTTGTTTCTGGCACTGCGGATGGGCGGCCACTCGACCGACGTGTTGGCTCAGCTGCCGGGCTTGTTGGAAGAGACATTGTCGGTGGTCGAGCCGCAAGTTGCAGTCTTAGAGCCGGCTTTGGCTGCCTGGGATGATATGTACTGCCTGGGCTATGGCTTTACTTATCCGATTGCGTTGGAGGGCGCGCTCAAGCTGAAAGAGGTCACCTATGCTCACTGTGAGGGAATGCTCTCTACCGAGTTCAAGCACGGGCCGCTTTCGGCTGTGCGGGAAGGCTATCCGGTTCTGTTTGTCGCCGGACCGGAAGACGTGCCACTGTTGGTGAGCGGTATCAACGAAACGACTTGCCGGGGAGGGCGGTCCATCACGATTGGGGAAGAGGACGCCCGGCTACGAGCCAATTCTCATGACTTGATCGTGTTGCCGCAGGCTGGGCCAATTCTGAACCCGCTGCTGGCCACTCTGCCGCTACAATTGCTGGCGTATCGGCTGAGTGTGGCGCGAGGGTATGATCCGGATTTTCCGCGCAACCTGAGCAAGACGCTTACTGTGGACTGAATGACGAAGAACGAATTCGTGCTTCGTCACTTGTCCAATGCATGGACATCGAATGAAAGCCCTCATCACTGGAAGCACCGGGTTTGTGGGCGCGAATTTGTGTGCGGCGCTCGTGGAACGCGGCTGGGACGTGCGCGCGCTGCACCGTGCCTCGTCGCGTCTGGACGCGCTGGAGGGCATCACGGTCGAGCACGCCATCGGCGATGTGATGGCGCCGGAATCACTGGTGGAGGCCATGCGCGGCTGCGATGTGGTGTACCACGTGGCGGCGGTCGCTGATTATTGGCGGCAGGCTGCGGAGAAACTGTACCGCATTAACGTCGAAGGCACTCGCGCTGTCTGCCAGGCTGCGCTGGATGCCAAGGTCTCGCGGCTGGTGTTCACGTCCTCGGTCGCATCGCTAGGCATTCCTGACCCCGGCGAAGGTTCCAAACCTTTGCAAGGATTGATGGACGAGTCGCACGAATTCAATTTGCCACCGAAGCGTTTTCGTTACGGGCACAGCAAGCTGCTAGCTGAGGGCGTTGTGCGCGATTTTGTGGCGCTAGGGCTCGACGCCGTCATTGTCAACCCGTCAGTCATCTTGGGGCCGCGCGATCTGAACCTGATTTCCGGTAGTATCGTCGTCGAGGTGGCGCGGGGACATGTGCCGCCGTTCTATCCGCCGGGCGGGACGAACTATATTGCCGTGGAAGACGTGTGCGCTGGACAGATCACCGCCGCCGAGCGGGGTAGAACTGGCGAGCGGTATATCCTGGCTGCGCATAACTTGACGCACCGTGAGGCAATGCAGGTTGTGTGCCAGGTCGTCGGCGTGCCGGGGCCGCGTGCTGGCATCCCGCGGGCGCTCGTCGGCCCCCTTGCAGCAATGATTGACCTGGCGACCAAGGTTGTAGGCCGCCCGCTGCCGCTGAACGGCGACCAGATGCGGCTCTCGGCCGAGTTCATCTACTTTGATTCGAGCAAGGCCGTCCGCGAGCTGGGCTTGCCACAGACGCCGTTCCGCGAGACAGTCGAGCGAACGTACGAGTGGTACAAGGCGCACGGGTATTTGACGTGATGCGTATTACGTGCGGTTCAGAACACGGAATACTCAACACACGACACACAGCTCGTAACACACAGCAGGAGGATACATGAAAATCGCCATCATGGGTACAGGTGGAGTAGGGGGATATTACGGCGGGCTGCTGGCGCAAACCGGGCAGGATGTAACGTTCATCGCACGCGGCGCGCACTTGGCTGCCATCTGCGCAAAGGGCTTGCAGGTCAAGAGCATTTTGGGCGATTTCCTCGTCTCGCCAGCCAAGGCCACCGACAACCCTGCCGAGATAGGGCCAGTGGATTTAGTGCTGTTCACGACCAAAACGTATCACACCGACGAGGCAGCGCAGGTCATCAGGCCCCTGGTGGGCAAGAATACGATAGTGCTTTCGCTGCAAAACGGGGTGGATGCGGCGGAGCGCATCGGCGCGGCAGTCGGAATGGAGCACTTGCTGGGTGGGGCGACGTGGCTTTCAGCAGCGATTGAAGCGCCGGGCGTGATCGGCCAGTATAGCCAGTTCCG
>Ga0315268_10002456_pt1 | contig 20838 bp, 21 predicted proteins | sample C1_top_MG_FD_204535 | JGI IMG/M metagenome (GOLD analysis project Ga0315268, IMG submission 204535) | Sediment microbial communities from Yellowstone Lake, YNP, Wyoming, USA - C1_top | ecosystem: Environmental > Aquatic > Freshwater > Lake > Sediment | place: USA: Wyoming | collected 2017-08-01
AGTTCAAGAAAACACGCTTGGCCTGCTTGATGTCGTGCACCTCGAATTTGAAGCCATCGTGCAATCTCGGGTCTATCACGAGGCCAGCGGTGTTGAACGCATCGGCGTAAATCTTGAACAACGGAAGGTTGAAGGCTGACGGCGATGTCTTGTCGCATGCAAAAACTACTATCGGCTCGCTTGGCCGCTCCTCGAACTCGAACTCAGCTACACCCGGCCCCATGCCCCTAACATTTCCAGAGAAAGCCTCGACGAGAAGGTCCTGGCCAGCCCCGTAGTAGTGGCGCTTCTTGGCCAGAGTCGCTGCGCTCTTGAAGGTATCCCAAGCCAGCTTGTGAACCTTTGGGCTATCGACGCCATTCGCATGGCTCATTATCAGCTCGATGTCGTCGCCGCAACTCGTGACATGAAAACTCTTTATCACTCGATTTTTGACGGCTTTTGTGAGCGAACTCTCACAAACTTTTAGGAGCTCCTCGGGCACCTGCACATGGCCGGCTAGGCTACCGACATCAGCTTTTATTGCACTCACGGTCGTTCTCATTCACTCACCATTTTTACTGATGGTTGTAACATTTAAACTATGCGTAGGAAAAAGCCACCGCTACCACTATCCCAGTGACGATCGAGATCGCCATGACTATCAAAAAGTTGAATATCGGCTTCATCGCGGTTTCAGGCTTCATCGGCTGCCCCCTGAGTCGACGCCACATGTAGACTGTCCGCTGGGTGCCGAGATGCGCGCTCCAAATGCACAGCGGCAAGTTCATCGCGAGTATCAACATCCACGCATCTGGCGTCGGAATGTTCGGAAATTTTCGCACAATATCCTCGAGCACCAAGATGACGGCACTATCGCTCACTCCGCGGGCGAAGAGGAATATCGCGGCCCCACGCCGAAGAAGAGCTGCGCGAGCACGAACATCGCAAGGATGGTTAGCGTGAAATATGCCAGCGGCTGCCACCACGAGCCGAATCCCAGTGGAACGCTGACCGCCTTGCCGAGCTCCAAGAAAAATCCGCCTCCGCCCGCCCAGCGCCCATACGCGAAACCGAACGCCCAGCTAGCGACCACGAACACCTAGAAGAATGCCTGCCAATATTCATCGCGCATGCTCTGCACCGGCAGCGCTACTTGCCATGCTCACGCTCGTAATCGCGTCTGGCGGCATCGATCGCTCGCTCGATGTAGCTCCTTCCCCTGAGGCTAGGCATGGGCTTGGCGGGATTCAATTTGGGAGTTTCTGGCTTAGTAGCCGAAGAACGCTCCAAAACGGACAATCGGCGCTCTAATTCGGTCAATTTTTGAGCTAATGCCTTTAATTGGAGTTCAAAAGACGAAATAACGTCATCTTTTGACTTTTGTTCCACGATTTTCACCTTGTTTTATCTTTAGCTTCTGGGTTTAAATGTTTTCTAATTTTTGATGTTTGAAAACGCGTTCCTCCACCTCTCCACCTGGGCTCTTCTCGGCAAAAATTTGCGCCGAAAATTTACTTATACGCACGCCCTTTTGCAACCAGTGGTCCGGCATAAGGCCTGCCTTCATACAGGCATGCGAAAGGAATTCCTCCGTGCCCCATCCATACTCCACTGGCACCTGTGGTAGTAGCAGGCCGGCGTAACCAGACCACTCTACAATCAACCCGTCCCTGCCAATGACTATACACTTTGAGTACTCGCGTGGGCTCTTGACCTTTATTACCTCGGGCTCCGAGAGGACGCTTACCTCAATTTTTATTTCGCGCATCTCATCCATGCTCACCGGAGAAAAACGTGGATCTCTAGTCGCTGAGCTTATCGCGGCATCTATGACCGCCTCCACGAGCGGCATCGTCGGCAACGGGTGGCCTATGCAGCCACGAAGCTCGCCATCCTTTGTCAAGGTGACGAAGACGCCGCGTCTCCCCTGAAGCTTCGCACCTACCTTCGGCGCTTGAGGCTTTTTCCTAGTGCGCAGGTAACCCTCGATGGTCTGCCTAGCCAGCCTCACCAAAAATTTTCCCTCGTCCAACGTGAGCAAGCTACCTCACCATCCGATCGTATCTCGACGCCATGTCCAGTATAGTTTTCCAATGTTTGCCCTGCCAGTAGATTTTGCCGCAACTCGAGCATCGCCAAAATTCCCTTTGCGCGTCTAAAACAGGATCTGGAACTTTGCCCTTGATCTCGTTTTTATCAGCAAATTCGATCGTGCCGTTGCACATTGGGCATCTAGAATTCTCCGGTTGAATTCGAATTTTGCGACCACATCGTTTCGAAACTTCGACCAGTTGCCCGACCACATCATTGCTTTTGATAAAGACACTTTTTAAGCCAGCCCTTTTGGCTCGGCGGTGAAGGGCGACATCGCATGTCAGGAGCACCCTTTTCTCACCTTCGGCGCGGGAGATCAAAATATCATCCTGTTCATCCGCAGGCACACCAAGGTCGCTGATGTAGGTTACATCATGCCCAGCCAAACGTAACCAACGTGTAAGCTTACCGAGCATGCCGTCGGCGATGAACTTCATACTAATCAATCATAATTTAGCGATTGATCAAAAGTAGTTGTCGCTTTTCGAGCGGAACCCCACCTGCAAAGATTTAGCATTTCGACGGTCAGTAAACGAGCATCACGCAAATTTCACGATCAAACCCAACGCCGTAGCCCAACATTAAAAAGTGCGAATGATGTAAATCCATAGGGTGGCGGTATGCGTCAACGTGTCGAAGTTACCTGCCCAATCTGCGGACGCTCCTTCAGCGTCGACCTAGAGGTAAGCACATATGTCACGGCCGAGACAACCATGCCTACGACAGGCAGGCGCGACATCTCTACCATCCTCCGTAGTCATGAGACAAAAGTCGACTTCGTACTCCGCGCCATGAGGGCGCTCGCGAGCAGAGAACCTAGCGGCATGGTTGAGATCGAAGATATCGTCGACATCGCGGAAAAGGTTGGCCTAACCAAAGAAGCCATACAGGGGATTATAAACGGCGAAAAAGAGGCGGGCAGGATATACGAGCCGAAGCCAGGGATTGTTTGCTTCGCTGCTCCGCCCGAACGAACGAAATCTTAACCCTCGTCTGAGACCTCGCTGCCCTCGAATGTTTCTTCCAGCAACTTGCGTTCTCGCTCTTTATCCTTCTCGCTTCCCTTGCGCTCCTTCTTGCGGCGTTTGAATCGACGCATTCGAGCACCATTTAAAACTGGGCGCGCTGGATTTAAGCTATTGCATCACAGGACTTTTAGATAATTTTGACTACGAATATCATGGATAATTGGATGAAAACCAAATGGCCACTATTTTTTTATTTATATCATGGCCTGTTCGCTAGTCGTAACTCAAATGTTGGCGACCGCAGCTCCAGTCGAGGCCCAAGAAAATGGAATTACTAGCATAAGACCTGGTAGCGGGCCCTACACGGTCGTCGTACAAGTCCACAAACCAAGTTGCATCGCACCACTGGAAACCGTAGGGTCAATTGGGTGGGAGATATGAGCCTATTTCTACAATGGAACGAACTGCTACAATACTGGGGATTGGTGGAACCCTTCAGGAGACACCTAGCTCCATACGGGTTGGTGGGAACACCGCACTATGCCGGGGGCTTGGGCCGGCACACCTGAAGACGAGACATTTATGATTAATACCTATGTGGTCAACTACCCACGAGGGGACGAGGGGTTAGCATATTATTCATCAACAAAATGAAATTGTCGATGCCACGTCTGACGCCAGATGATCTGCTCGATAAATTTGCTTCAAAAATCAACTTGCCAAGGCAAACGACCGTGCGTGCACAAAAAATTTATAATATGTTACCTGAAAAGCTGAAACATACTAAACCGCCAACCCTGCTCGCTACCGCTGTGCTCTACGTCGCTGCAAAAGAAACTGGAATCGATGTAACGATGAGAAAAATTGCTGAAACTTTGGATGTGGGCATTTCGGGCCTCAGCCAGACAACTGCGCTCATACGCAAGTCTTCAACAAACCACACGGGATAATTATTGTGCCCTCTCTTTTGTCGCCGATTTCCTCCGCTTCTTTCTTCACCCAAAACATGCCAGTCAACGCAGCCACGGCAGCATCTACCTCGTGTTCGCTCCTACCAAATTTCAACTGCCAACCTTGCCTACGAAGCTTCATGATCCACTTTGTCCTCCCAGGAGATCCGAACAGTACAATACCTGAGGTGCGTGGATGTATCTCTATGACTTCGAGGCCTCGAGAGCGCATTTCTCTCGCGAGCTTTATCCCACGTGCTGTGAGTTTTTTCATACTTGCAAACATCGGCGGGAAGACGCGCAACCCGCGCTTGATGAGCTGCTTATCGGCCGACCTGAAGCTACCTTGCTTTGGAAGACTTAGCGGGGCATCTATCGCGACCACCTTCGGACGAATTTGCATGCATCGCTTTATTATCTCGGCATCGGAGTACAATAGACACGTTTCAATCTGGTCGTCGGAGAGTAGCGCGAAGCCGCTCGGATTTTCAGGGACACCCGCGAGGTCTAGACCGACGACCGTGATTTTGCGCATCAGTATTCTCGCCTCGGTTGTTTGACCCTGATTAAAGGCTTAGCTAGATGGCGACGAGCGCGGGGCGGAACTTCGAAAGCTCCGACCATGACATCGCGCGGTATCTTCGAGATTTTTGCAGCTTTTGGAGGCAACCTAATCTTGCACTTTTTGCATGAATACCCTTTGCCCTTCCCCTCCGACTTCATTCGCCTACCGCAACTCTTACAAACAGGGTTGACTTTCCTCAAGGCCGGCGCGAGTTTCAATACGGAAATTTTTTCCAAATTTATCGTCAACGGCAGCTCGGGCTTCTCCTTTATGCCACCGTATGCCCTCACCTTATCCCCAACGATGAGTTTCTTCACGACTTCTCTGAACTGGCGCGTGGGCTCGTACGCCGCACAATCGATTTTACCCGTCCCATCGCAAATTCTAAAAATAACATGTCCGCCTGCGATCACACGTGGTTTCTCGCACACCTTGCCGTCAACAATGACTGACCAATTTGGCCTCGCTTCAGAAATTCTTGCGCGCCTTAGATGTTCATCCGTGCCTTGATTTGTTTTGTAAATAACCATTCGTTCGATCGGTTCCATTTCTTTGACGAGCTTTTGCGCTTTCACGGTAGCCTCTGCACTCTCGCCTCTGATGCCATAGAGGATCGGGCACGGCGTGTGCGGAGTAATCCGAATTTCCCCAGTGGATCGATCTAGATTATCGAATGTTTCTGGAAAAGTTTTTGAATTCATCTCGACGACGGATGCTGCGTCTATCCTTCTTTTTGTCCCCCAATTCTTGGATACGCGATACGCGATCAGTTCAAATGTCCAATCGCTCTCCAAGGTGTTTCCTATAGCCGCCAGCCCCCCTATGATGCCTCGTCCAAGTTTAAACTTGTGAACCTCCGCCCCGATGTCATGAGCGAGGGCATCCGCCTCTTCGATCGTGGCCGTGTCTTGAACGACTTTCTTCGAGAACGCCTTCAACTTAGCTGGGATTTTTTCGCGCTGATAAAATACCACACCCGGATTAGTGGTATCGTGGTCGAGTTCAGCGAGTTTCTCGACGGTACTCAGGACGGTATTTTTTACGATTTGTAGCTTTTGCTCCTGGACTTCAACATTGAGTGCGACTGCACAGTTTCCCCTCGTCTTCAGCTTCCAGTTAGGGTTGAGCCGGATCAACCGCGGAAAACCAACAATTTTGGCTCCCAATTTTCTCAACCTATCTAAAACTACCGCTCCAACGTAGGTTGTACACATACCATCCTTGGAATCAGTATCATCGATGCCAATCCATAACCTGACCATTTGTACCAACCCTCACCTAATTTGTTATGTGAAAGTTTAAAACAACTAGCCGTTGGATATCGGTCTTGAAATTGTTTGAACTCTTATGTGCTTTGAGATAAAAACCTTCTTGAGCAACGCCGAAATATAGGATTTTGATATCGATGAACGCAAATCCTTGGGGTGAGTTCAAGCGCGATGTGCTTCTAGCTTTAGAAGATGCTCTCTCACAGCTCGGTTGGGTAGCGCCAAAAAATCTGGAGCAGACGCTCGATGAGCCGCCAGACCCTAAGCTCGGAGACTTGGCCAGCACCGTCTGCTTTGAACTCGCCAAAACGTTGCACAAATCACCGACCGAACTCGCCAAAAACTTGGTCGAAGCCATAAAACCCACTGGGATGGTCGCCCGCGCGGAAGCTGTCGGAGGCTATGTGAATTTTTTTGCCGATGTTTCAAAACTAACCGACCTAACTCTCCGGATGATAGAGAAGTCCGACGCTGAGTATGGCCATCTCACGATAGGTCGTGGGCAGAAGATCATCGTCGAACACACGAGCGTCAATCCAACAAAGCCGCTCCACATAGGTCACGGGAGGAACGCTGTCATCGGCGACACGGTGGCGAGGATCATGCGAGCGCTCGGTTATGATGTCGAGGTTCAGAACTACATCGACGACCTCGGGCTACAGGTGGCGCAGACCCTTCTCGCTTGGCAAACCATCCCAAAGAAGCCGCGCGGCAAGTTCGACCATGTACTGGGTTCCATATATGTGGACATCAGCCAACGCCTTCAGCAGGAGCCTCAACTTGAGCAGCAGGTGCGCCAGATCTTGGAACAACTAGAGCGTGGTGAAGGCAAAAATGCGCAGCTGGCGAGGAGACTATCTGAACGCTGCGTCCGCGCGAACCTTGAGACCACCGACCGCCTCAACATCAGCTACAACCTACTGGCTTGGGAGAGCGACATCGCTCGCTCTGGCATGCTGCACGAGGCGCTCGATCGTCTGCGCGAGACGCCGTACGTCGCAGAAGGAACCGGTGAACATGCCGGCACGCTCATTTTGAAGTTATCCAAGTTTGGAGTCGAGGATAAGGTCCTCGTCAGATCGGACGGCACAGCGGTCTACACCGCGCGGGACATAGCCTATCAGCTCTGGAAGTTCGGTAAAACAAAAGCAGGCCTATTGTTCAAACCGCACTCGAAACGTGCGGATGGCACGACAACTTACACAACATCTAAAAAAGGCAAGCAAAGCAAAAAGTTTGGGAATGCCGACAGGGTGATCAACGTCGTTGGTGCAGAACAAAAATTCCCGCAGCAGGTTGTATTCCTCGCCCTCAAGGCCCTGGGACTAAAAAAAGAGTACGAGAATTCATATCATTTGGCTTACGAGCACGTCTGGCTGCCGAGCGGTAAATTCTCTGGAAGGCGCGGCACTTGGATCGGGCACTCGGTCGATGATGTAATCGAAGGCTCCGTAGAAAGAGCCCATACGGAGGTAGAGAAGCGCAACCCCCAGGCAAGCGATGCGTTCAAAAGACGTACTGCTGAAATTGTTGGCACCGGCGCGGTCCGATACTCGCTGATTCAAACTTCCCCGGATAAAAAAGTCGTGTTCAAGTGGGAGGACGCGTTGAACTTCGAGAGAAACAGCGCCCCCGCGATTCAATATTCGCATGCGCGCGCATGTAGCATCCTACGAAGAGCAAAGAAACGCAGCGGCAAACATAGGAACGATATCCTCAAACGACCCGAGGAGCAGACGTTGATCAAGTTGCTCGCCAAGCTGCCGGAAGTCGTGCGCGCGGCCGGCGAAAAATTGCAGCCAAATTTACCCGCCCTGTACGCGGCCGAACTCGCGCTAGAATTCAACAAGTTTTATGAAGTTGCACCGGTCATCGATGCTGAAACCCCTGAACTGAAGGTTGCCCGACTGCGCTTGGTGAATTGTATCCGAATTGCGCTGCGCAATGCGCTCGGCGTGCTCGGCATAACGGCACCTGAACGAATGTGATCAAGTAAACCCGCGTTTGAATTTGCCCTTTTCGAGCTGTAGATACCATTCTCTATCCATCGGTTCCTGCTCATGAAGCTCTCTACGCCTTGCCTCCAACAACTGTGGCTCCTGATCAACAAGCTCAGCCGCGGTCAACAATTTATTGCCCTCCTTTTCAGCCACTTGCATGGCTGGGCGTAGATACTGCGAATAATCCAGCGAGCGCAAAAGATGGTGGTCGACAACGAGCAACGGCACATGCTTTGCGAGCTCACCTAAATTTCTCTGCGCTGTCGCGAGGTCTGTGCTTTCGACTTTGAACCCCTCCAAGTAAATTGGCGGACCACCCATCATCACAGCGTCTGATTTTTGGGCGAGCATGAGGCGAAGCGTTTCATCGCACATGGGGCCCTGTACATCGGGGGCATGAAGCAAACGGCAGCCAGGCGTCCTCACTTCGAGCATCAACACATACCCCAGCGTGGAACCTTCAGAGCCGTGATACACCGGCTTTGAGAATTCGAGGGTTGTGTCCCCAAATTCGAATTTCTGCCCATCCGCCACCCTGATTTCTTTCGCTCCATCGACGTTGAGCTTATGAAACATGTAGCCGCGTTTTCGCTGGCTCACGTTAATATTTCTGCTGATGTCTTTGGCCAAAATCAACTTGCCAGAGTAGATCTCCGCCGCGATCTCCGGAGAGCTCCATGTCCATATCCAATCCTCGAAGTTTGGCACGTAGTGGTCGAAGTGATAGTGGCTGATGGTGAGCACATCTGCGCGGCGGGCGGCTTCTATAATCGCCTGCCGTGTCCGAGAGAGCGCTACATACTCGCGTTCATGTGGATACAAATTGAACCTCTGACCAAGCGCCGACCCTGGGTCTATGACGAGCTTGACATCATCAGTTTCAACAAACATCGCCATACCCCTGACTCCCAAGCTCTCAAACGCCAGAGGTAGTACATGAATTTCGCCATTTCCGATGGCTATGGGTTTCATGCTATCAAATTATCTTGGCCACGAAACTTAAATCCTCAGCGCCATTATACCAATTTATGCCAACACAATTGAACTACTTAAAAAAGCCAAAACTCAAGAAACCCACACTCGTCGCGGGGTTACCAGGCATAGCACATATCGGCAAGCTTGCTGTGGAATATATGATTCACGAACTTCGGGCTGAAAAGTTTGCGGAGCTTTATTCAGAGCATTTTCCTGAGTGGGTAGTTCGCGAGGATGGGCTGATAAAATCATTAAAAATGGACTTCTATCACTGCCGGCCCGATGGCATGTCTACGGACATTATTTTGGCTACCGCCGACGCCCAAGCCGCCTCCCCGTTCGGACAATATGCCCTCTCCGATGATATCCTAAACGTTGCTGTACAGCATGATGTTAACACGGTCGCGACGATGGCCGCATATATGCTCTCCGCCCAAGAGTCTCGTTCACCAGTTGTAGGCACGACAACTGACAGTAAAACTTCAAAACTGCTCCGCGAACACAACATAGAGCTGCTAGAAGACGGCATGATCGTGGGGATGAACGGCCTACTCGTTGGCCTAGCGGCTGAACGAAACTTGCATGGTTTTTGTCTCCTCGGAGCGACCGAGGGAGGCTTGCTAGACATACGCGCCACCGAAGCTGTCCTTACTGTCCTTGCAGATTTACTCGGCTTCAAACTCGACCTAAAAAACCTCCACAAATATACCCCAGCGATATCAAAGCTAAAACAACCGAAGTTCAAGTTGCCGAGCGCTGTAGAAGAAGAGGTCAGCTACATCCGCTAAATCACGCGCTGTCAAGCATTTCATGCCGATGGCTACGGTGACGACGACGTATTATACCAATAGCTGAGGCGACGATCAAAACGGTGAGCACGGCTAATGCCACCAACTTGAAGTCAAAGGATGGGTAGCTACTCGGATAAGTGAGCTCGACACCGAGGGCTTGGCACCACGCGTTATAGGTGTAGGTAGCCGTCAAGTCCACACCCTCTTGTACATTGCTACATCACGACTGCTTAGCCATCTCTGCCAAGCTGTTTGTGCTGATCCATGGAACTCGATCAGCTTCTTATCGAGATCAAAGTTCTCAATGGGGGTCGGCTTCGCTGGCGTGAGGGAAGCTCCTTGACCCTCGAATTCATAGTGAAGATCGGTCCAGCCGATGTTGTGTACAATCGTGACCGAATCGGCGATGAAGTGAGAAGCGATGCCCAAATACAGGCTCGCATTATCGTAATCGTTCTCTTCATATCTATTCTCTGCCATCAACAACCAAGATTCAGCCTGTACTCTAAATCCAAGTTGAATGTGATCTGGAAAAGTTCTGCTCCAAGGGTCTGGATCGCGACGATACCAGTCCGACCAGACTGAACCATCGATCAAAAAGTGTAATTGAGGTGAATCCTAACATTTTCAGGCAGCTCATTGTATGCGGCCTCAGCCACGGCCCGGTGCGTGGACCCACCAAGCTTCTGTCATAGGCGCTAGCAGGAGGAGCACTACGACCGCCAAGATCAAGTACATCTTCTTCATACGTGCGCCCGATTTTACTGCAGTAGTTTAAACTTATCTTTAACTACAAACGATACAACGCCTTTTAATGCTAAAAAGTTCAATGTTATAAGGAGTTTACAAATATCAACATATAGAAGGTACCTACATGACATTTGAACTAAAAGGCGTCAATGCGGCTTTCACGACCCCGTTCAAAGAAGACGAGTCGATCGATGAAGAGGCTTTGCGTAAAGATATCCAATATCTCGTCGAGGCTGGCGTGCATGGGCTTGTTTCATGCTCAACGCCTGGTGAAATGGTGCTCATGACAGACGAGGAGCGAAAGCGAGTCATCAAAATAACCGTTGAGGAGTCGAAAGGGGTGCCGGTGATCGCTGAATGCGGCTCCGCCCGAACTAGAGATGCGATCGCACTTGCGAAATTTGCCGAGGACGTTGGTGCTTCTGCTGCTATGGTGCTTACACCTTGGTTCTTCCCACAACACCCACGCGGCCTTCGGATGCACTACGAGACTATCGCCGACTCGATAGGCATTCCCGTGATCATCTACAACCTGCCGAAGTACACGGGTGTAAAAATGGATCCAAACTTGGTAGATGTGCTCGCTTTTCATCCCAACATCTGCGGTTTAAAGGACACTAGCGGAGACCTGACTTACTTCCAGAACTTGATCGAAAAAGCTGGAGACCGCATAAATTTTGTCATCGGGGCAGATGAGCTGATCTTGCCGTCGCTTGCGGTAGGCGCAACCGGTTGTATCACGGCAATCGCGGCATGCGTCCCACAGATGGTGCTTGAACTCTACAACTCCTTCCTAAAGAAGGATCTGGAGAACTGTAAGAAAGTCCAGCTCAACATAATCAAGCTGAAAAACGAGTTCCGAAAGATGCCCTACCTCTACGGGCAAAAGCTGGCCCAAGAGGCCATGGGCAGGCCAAGCGGGCAGACGCGCATGCCACTGGGCCCGATCACGGGTGTAGAGCGCATCCTGCTGCGCAAGGGAATGAAGAAATCTGGCTTGATCTGAGGCGAACGGATGTACGGCTGGGCTGGCAAAATTCTTGAAGTCGACCTATCGAACGAGAAAATAAAAGAAACAAAACTTGACGAGAAGCTCGCGAGAGACTTCATCGGCGGCCGCGGGCTGGGCACCAAAATCCTCTACGATCGAGTCGGTCCAGATATAAAGCCTCTAGATCCAGAGAACTTGTTGATCTTTGCGACCGGGCCATTGACAGGCACACTGGCTCCAACTTCTGGGCGGCACTGCGTCGTGACGAAATCGCCCCTGACTGGAACAATATTCAGCGCCACCTCAGGTGGCTTTTGGGGCGCGGAATTGAAGTTTGCCGGATATGATGCCATCATCGTGAGCGGGCAGGCGAAGAAGCCCATCTATCTGTTGGTGAACAATGGCAAGGTAGAACTGAGAGACGCAAATGCCCTCTGGGGCAAGGGCACGCATGCAACCACCGATGTTATTTGTAGGGAAGTGGGCGATGACAAGGTGAAGGTCGCCTGCATCGGCCAAGCTGGCGAAAAGCTGGTACGGATCGCGGCCATCATCAACGACAAATATCGCGCGGCTGGTCGGGGGGGCGTCGGCGCGGTGATGGGGGGCAAGCGCTTGAAAGCCGTCGCCATCCGCGGCAAAAGCAGACCAAAGATAGCAAATGAAGCGGACTTCAATGTTCATGTGCGTGAGTGCCAAAAACTCATAAAGGAGAACCCAGTCACAGGTACTGGCCTGCCCACCTATGGCACTGCGGTCCTTGTCAACATTATAAACGAGCACGGCGTCCTTCCAACACGAAACTTTCAGACTGGTGTTTTTCCCACGGCCGACAAGACGAGCGGCGAGACGATGGTGGAGACCATCCTCGTCCGAAACAAGGCCTGCTTCGCATGTCCAATCGCCTGCAGCAGGATAACAAGAGTCGAAGGCGCAGAGCACGAGGGGCCAGAATACGAAACGATAGGGATGTTTGGAGCGCAGTGCGGCGTCGACAATCTTGAAGCGATCGCCAAGGCAAACCTCCTGTGCAACGACCTTGGGCTCGATACTATTTCAATGGGCAACACCATCGGTTGCGCGATGGAGTTGAGCGAACGCGACACGCTCAACGGACCAAAGTTCGGCGATGAAAAGGCCATTATTGAACTCGCTCAAAAAACTGCGATGCGAGATGGGCTCGGAGAAAAGCTTGCAGGGGGAAGCGCAAGGCTCGCAAAGGAGTGCGGCATGCCAGAACTCTCGATGTCGGTCAAGGGGCTGGAGCTGCCGGCTTACGATCCAAGGGGCGTTCAAGGGCAGGGGCTAGCGTACGCGACGAGCAACCGAGGCGGCTGCCACCTCAAGGCTTACATGATCGCGCCAGAAATCTTGGGCGTGCCAAATCTCATGGAGCGTTTCTCGACAAGCGGCAAGCCAGAGACGGTAATAATTTTTCAAGATTTGGTCGCAGCGATAGACTCCCTCGCACTCTGTGAGTTCACCTCGTTCGCGCTTGAGACGGTTCAGTACGCAAAACTTCTATCTACAGCGACTGGCATCGAGTTCACCGACGAGGACATAATGACGATCGGCGAGCGCATCTGGAACCTCGAGCGGCTCTACAACTTGCGGGAAGGCTTCAGCGCTGAAGACGATACACTACCAAAGCGCCTACTAGAAGAGCCGATGCCAGAGGGTCCATCAAAGGGTCGCGTGAACATGCTCTCGAAGATGCTACCGAGTTACTATTCCTTCAGAGGTTGGAACTCAAAAGGTGAGCCTACAAAAGAAAAACTGAAGGAATTGGGGTTGGCTTAAATTAGAGGTACAACATGTTCTCTAGATTTGTCAGCACTGTGAGGAAAACAGAGAAACAACACAAAAAGGTCAAGGGTGGCGGGCGCTCTGGTGGCGTTCCGATAGTTCTGACTGCCTCACTGATCGAGATGAGCGACTTTAAGCTGAATCCATTCATCGCGTTCACGGGTGGGTTTCCATCGAAGATAGTCCCGCAAAGACTTTTGAGGAAGTCTTGGTACCCCATAACACCTGACAACGAAAATGGCGACGCTAAATTTGCTCCCTACGGGCTCAGGAAAATAGAAGCTCTACTGGGCGAGGAGTTCGGGGAGTCGAATATCGTCACCTGCACCCCAACAAACCTTCGCAAATTCGTGGGACCGAATACAAAAGTCGTGGGAATTTCGACTATGGATCCATTAGGCATAGGTTTCGTAAGCCGGACCTATACTTCGCTCGTTGCTATCGGTGGAGAGCCAATTGCTGCTGATGAATTTAGAAGTTTGATGAAGCACCCAGTATTGAATAAAAAGAAACGCGGGTTTAAGGTAATCGTGGGTGGTTCTGGCGCCTGGCAGATTGTTCGGGGAAACATGCAGGATGAATTCAAGTTGGACGCAGTGGTGATAGGCGAAGGTGACCGCACAGCTCTAGATGTATTTAGAAAAATTATGAAGGGCAAGCAAGTTCCACGGGTTATCAAAACTGAGAAACCAAATGTTACAGAGATCCCAGAAATAACAAAGCCGGCCCTATTTGGGGTAACGGAAATAACGAGAGGTTGCGGTAAGGGATGCCAGTTTTGCTCGCCGACCATGCGGACGTTCTATTCTTTCCCCCTCGAAAAAATCAAAAAAGAGGCAGAGCTGAACGCGTGTGCGGGTTCTAAAATGGTCGTCCTCCAAACCGACGATCTCTTCCTTTACAAACACCACGAACGTTTCGTACCGAATAGGGAAGCAATTGTGAAACTTGTTAACACGATTGGCAAAATCGATGGCGTCGAATACCTGCAACCGGCGCACGCCGCACTCCCGCCGGTCGTCTACGATCCGAAGATGATTGAAGAAATAGCACCAATGCTCGTGGAGAAAGGCAGGTGGAAGTGCCACGGAAGAAAAGTGGCCTCTGTCGAAGTCGGGATAGAAACAGGTAGCGTCAGACTGCTTGAAAAACACATGCATGGCAAAGCGCTGCCCCTTGAGCCCAAAGATTGGCCCGAAATTGTAACTCAGGCGGTAGGCATCCTCAACGACAACGACATTTGCCCGCTCGCGACCCTCGTCGTCGGTCTGCCAGATGAGAGCGAGGAGGATACGATCGCCACCATAGAGCTCGTCGACGATCTGTGGGGATCCGAGATATTCTATGTCCCGCTATTCTTCACATCAGAGGAGGAGTGCCTGCTCAGCTCGGCAAGGCAGGCCGACCTTCGCCGCTTGTCAGAAATGCATTGGGAGCTCTTCGCGACATGCTGGAGACACAATATAAACATCTGGGCCCCCGATGTCAGCAGTAAGGTCACTGTGGCCTCGGCGCTCCTTTACCCTCTTTATTATAGGTGGAAGCACGGGGCGAAAATCGGGAAAGCGATAAAGATTTTTGGCGGTTTTGAAAAATCCTCGGTGATTGAAGGCGACTAGATTTGAAGGTAGAAGTCCGGCTCTTTGCAAATCTTCGTGAATTAACCAAGATGAAGGTAGTTGTGGAAGATATCAAAAGCGGAACTAGTATCGGCGATGTTCTACAAAAAATTTGCGAAAGATTTGGGGCGAGATTTCGTGAACGGGTTCTGAACAAACGTGGGCAACCAAATGAGAATGTCAAAGTTCTGCTCAATGGGCACAACATCGTCTTTTTGGAAGGCGTGGCGACTAAACTCAAGGATGGCGACGTGATAGCTATTTTTCCCCCAGTTGGCGGCGGCTCCCAGAAATGTCCTAAATAGGACACGCCAAGAGCGAAAGCATGGCGGTCATGTATTACAAAGAAAAAGCGTTCGACATTGCTGAAAACGTCTACGAGCCAGCTGAAGACACTTTCCTACTCGCCGATAATCTCGATTTACACAAAGGAGAACGAGTTTTAGAGCTTGGGACAGGCTGTGGTCTGCTTGCGATTTTGGCGGCTAAGGTTGGGGTTCAGGTGGTGGCAACTGATATTAACCCGGCCGCGCTCGAATGTGCTCGCGCGAATGCTGTGAAGCATCGAGTTGAAGACCTTATCAACTTTCGGTCGGGCGATCTTTTTGAGCCAGTAGTTGGAGAGCGCTTCGACCTCGTGATTTTCAACCCACCTTATCTACCTGTCGAACCAGAAGAAGCGCTTTGTGGGCCACTTGACCGCGCTTGGGAGGCTGGGCTGGACGGATGCAGGATTATCGATAGATTTTTGCGTGAATTGCCGAACCATCTAATGCCAAATGGCCGTGTCTTGTTTGTGCAATCGTCGCTGGCGAATATTTCAAAGACTCTTCGAGTTCTAGAGATAAGTGGTTTTAAAGTAAACATCCTCCACAAAAAGCTACCATTTGAGGAACTATCTCTACTACACTATTTTATAGCTCCAAAATAAACTTGCATCGGCGAAAAATGCAGCGAAACGGTGTAAAAATGAATGTAAAAATTTTGTCAGTAATTCTTGCAATCATAGTCGGAGTTGCAATCGCGGGTGGAGTTTTGTTCGTGGTCAAGCGGCCTTCGGAACAGCCCACAGGGCAGCCTACCGATCAGCCATTTGAATGGGTTAGCGACATCACCCCTGGCTCGGGAGCGGGCACGCCGCCGCCCGGGCAGGAATCACAGGATGGTCCTTGGAACCACCGGGTGATGAGCGCCACCTCGAGCGACGGTCTAACGTGGGTGAAAGATGATAGAATCATCGCCGACCAAGCTTCAGTCCCGGACGCGATTTTGGACAACGATGGCAACATTCGGGTTTACTACGTGGACTGGTACAACAACCACGTGGTCTCGGTCGCGTTGTCCCACGACGGCATCAACTGGATTTACAAGAAAGCGGTGATCGAGGGCGAGATAGCTGGGAGCCAAGGGGGCATCTCGCCAGTGGATCCAGATATCGTTCTCTTGCCCGATGGTAGGTACAGGCTATACTACATGTACGCTGGAAAAATTTACTCAGCGATCTCGAATTACGGAATAAACTTCGTGAGGGAGGGTGGGGTCAGGTATCAGCAGGAGGGAATGTTGTATGACCCGGATGTCGTCAAGATGGGTGACATCTGGAGGATGTTTGTTTCGCTGGGGCTGAGAAATTTGAGCACAGTTTCAAACGACGGGTTGAGTTTCAGCAGAGAGAATGAGTTACCATTCGATGGTTCTGTGAGTAGCACCATACCTGTGGAAAATGGGTATCGCATGTATTACATGTGGCAGGGGGACATTTTCTCCTCATTTTCAAGCGACGGAGGGAACTGGGTCTCCGAAGGCTTGAGGTTGGATAACTCGGGCGACCCGACAGTCATCAAGCTACCAAACGGAACCTACAAGATGTTTTACAAGACCTGGATTAATCCATTACACTAGAGGACCATACAGGTGAAGTTTTTAATCACACGTTCGTAAGTAGAGTAGTTGGTGCAATCATGGGGAAGCGTCCTCGCAAGTGGAAGAAGAGACGACGCATGCGCTGGAAGTGGGTCCGCAAGCGGATGCGGCGGAAGATGCGCAGGATCAAGCAAAGGACTGGCGCATAGTTTTAGCCATTCATCCTTAGAATGTGCTTGGGCTACAGGTTCAAATCCTGTCTGCTGCACAGCTTTATTTTGGAAGTTTGCTCTTCACGTAACTCAAGAATCTCGCGGCATCTCGCAGGGCATTCGTTGCGTCCTCAGAGCTCAAAAGTACTTCGAGGTACTCTGCCTTGTTCTTGACCGAAAGAATCGTACCGAAGCACGACACGTTTTTCTCGTGTTCGGGCTCACCCGTGAAAATGCCGCTGAAGAGTTCCACGGCCTCCTCGTGCCTTGTGCCCGCACACCTGAATCCTTTTACGAACACCAAAAGCGCATCCGCTGCAGAGATGATGGCGTGCACCGAGTTCAGAACGCTGGCGTTGTAGCGAGCACGCTCAAAAGCATCTTTTGCCGTGTCTAAGAACTCCTCAGCCTTCAACAGGTAGTTCCTGTATTTCGACCTATCGACGCTCCGTGTCCTCATCGCAGGTTCTCCTCTGGATATAGCTCGAGTCCCTTCTCCACCTGCCTGACTAATGGTGCCCTCCGTTTGCGCGAGTATTCTGACTCGCTCATCACCACAATCTGTGCGACGTTGCCGTAAAAAGAGAGGCACGAGGCGCGCAGCTTGTCGCTGGCTCGGTCGATCTCTTCCTTGTCGGCGCTGCTTTTCACCACCACGAAGAGATCTATATCGCTGTTGTAGTTTTCGCGTCCTTCGGCTATCGAGCCGTAAAGGTAGATCCTCGACAGTTGCTTGAGCGGATACGATCTGAGCACGAGGTTTTTGAGATGCTCGAGCGGTGCTGGAAAAGTCGAGATGCGCCGGAGCATCGGTTCTAGGAGTTCAAAATAGTAGCTACCGCGTTTCAGGCGCCACACGGTGGTTGCTCCGAGCCTCCTCCGCTCCACGAGGTTGTTTTGCTCGAAGAGCTTCATCAGCTGATTTACCGAAAAATTGGATAGGCCCAATACCCGAGCGAGCTCCCGCTCGCTCATCTCGACCTCGCGTTGGCTGAAGAGGTAGGAAAGTAGCTTCAGCTTCGCTTTGGAATCCAGTAGGGTTTGGGGGGGCTCGTGGAATCGCATATCCATCCGTTATTCTTTAATAACAGGTGTTTTATAAATCTAACGGATGTTATATAAATCTAACGAAGGCAGATGCGGCGGAAGATGCGCAGAATCAAGCAGAGAACTGGCGCATAGTTTTAATCCATTCGTTTTTCAGAATGCGTTGAAAACCGTTTTAGATACCCATTTATATATTGGATGGATAATCCAACCATAGAGACCATGGCTACATCATTGAGGAAGATATATTACAAGCTATTCGGAGGTGAAACATCTGAACGAATGTTAGCGAAACGAATCAAAATATTTGTGTTGTTGGGAATAATATTCATCGCTTTAAGCAAATTGTTGTATCTCGGTGGAATCACATTTCCAAATTTTGAATTGATCATCCCTACTTTGGTGGTCGTTGGTTCCTTCTCGCTCTATTGTGGATCAACTCGCTTTTTGAGGAAGGTGACGCGATATTTTGGGTTAATAGCCCTCATAAGTGTATTTATTATCGATGTCGTTTTTTGGGGCTTCCTCCCAATCTACATTTTCACATGGCCCGGCCTGATCTTCTGCTGGATCCTCGGGCTTAGAAACAAACTTTCAATGTTCGATAAATTCAAAACTTTACTTGGACGCACGATGCTGACGGCAGCTATCGCCATAATAATTTTTGATATTTGGACCGGGCTTATCGGACACACAATCACAACAGGTACATCGCTTTGGGCCGCTTTCATTGGTCAAGTCCCGTTCACACTTTACCATCTCGCGTCCCTCATCTTCATCCCACCGTTGGTAGGCTTAGGAAAACTGTTAGCTAGGATAAAGATCACGACACCAGTTGCTGTTCAAACAAAAATTGAAGTAAAATCAAGCAAATGGAGGTGATAATCTGATTAAAATTGAAAGAAGTGTTCAAGCTATAATAGTAATCTTCGTCATTCTCGGCATGACTGCTGTCTACGTCGGCTATCAAGCAAGCGTTGCACAAACCCAACTGAATGAACTAGAAAAGAAAACAAATTCAATTGTAGAAGCTCTGCAAGGGATACAAGAAACATTACAGACACGTGTGAGCGAATTAGAAAACCTAATCGTTGAATGCGGGATCACGATCGACAATGGTACCGTTGCCACAACAGAAACTGTTTACATGACTAAAGGAGCTACCGCCTTGGAAGCTTTGCGAAGAATTGCAGTAGTTGAGACCACATATTACGAAGGAATTGGAGAATTTATCGACAAGATCAATGGCGTAGGCGCAGAAACGGGCAAGTATTGGGCTTTCTACCATTGGAGTGAAAACGAATGGAAATATGCTGAGGTTGGGGCTGGGGATTACAAAATGATGGACGCAGACAACATCAAATTCACATATACATCTTGGTAGCGCTACTTTAGCGATTGCGCAGCTGCTTTCGCTCCTTCTTCAGCCTTAGTTAAATCTCCGGCGGTTCCGATAATAATTACATCACCTTCGCGAGGAGTAAATGTTCCAATAAGCAATTCGGCCAATTCTTTTCCAACCCGCACAAAACCGTCTGGAAGCCGAAGCTTACCAGACTTAAAAATGAGCACCGTCGCCCCATCCGCCCCAGCTTTGATCGCCTCGTCCCGCTGTTCGATGCCTCTTTTGACCTTGGTGGCCGCCTTCCTGATGATAGTCGCAACATCTACTTCACCGACAGTTAAGTCGCCAGCATCTATCTGAACAAATTCTAGGGGCTTGCCGAGGGCGCTTCTGCCTTTGGCAGTAAGTGTGTGCCCACCGCGCGAAGAAGTGATCAAACTTTGTTTCTTTAGCTGGTTGAGGATCGTGCGCATGCTTCCCTCGCCGACACCGAGCTTCTTGGCTAGTTGCTTGCGGCCAATTGTTTTGTGTTCGGCGATGAGTTCGAGGGCCCTTCGAACGTGAACCTCGGCAAAGCGCGGTAGTGGGCCGACCGCTGATGTCATAGATCAGCACTCATTCCTTCACGATTTCAGTACCGGTTTTGCCCTCGATGGCATCGTAAGCTTTATCCAGAGAAGTTATTATCGACCGCTTTCCGCCCCACTCGATGAATCGGGTCGCCGCGAGCATTTTTGGCCCCATGCTACCCTTCGCAAACTGGCCCTCTTGCAAATATTTCTTGGCCTCGGCCACGGTGATTTTTCGCAGCCATTTTTCGTCCGGCTTCCTGTAATTTATCGCGGCCCCGTTGACGTCGGTTAATATTAAAAGTATGTCCGCGTCGACCGCTTCTGCCACCCGCTCCCCCGCGAGGTCCTTGTCAATTACCGCCTCCACGCCCCTCAGCTTGCCGTTCTCCTCAACGACCGGAATTCCTCCTCCGCCAGAAACTATGGGGACGACATGAGCGTCGACCATCGCTTTTATCGCCTCTTTTTCTGCGATGCCTTTTGGATCTGGGGAGGGAACAACTCGCCTCCATCCTCTGCCGGCATCACTTATCACCGTCCAACCCTTCTCTTTTGCCAGCTTCTTCGCGACCTCCTCTGTGTAGAATGGCCCGACAGGTTTCGTCGGGTTCCTGAAAGCGGGGTCGTTCTTGTCGACTATGACTTGCGTCACCACAGTCGCGACAGGGATTTCCGGCCGCCCGCCCTCAACGAAGATATCACGAAGGCTCTGCTGAATCATGTAGCCTATCAACCCTTGGCTCTCGGCACCGCAGACATCCATCGGCATCGCTGGCACGTTGAATGCCGCTTGCCCGGCGTCATTTTGAAGCAAGATTGCGCCGACCTGCGGGCCGTTTCCGTGAGTTATGATGACTTGGTATTTTCTGCTCATTATCATGTTGGCGAGGTGCTTGGCTGTCTTCTTGACGTTCGCCAGCTGCTCCTCGTATGTCCCCTTCTGCCCCCGCTGGAGAATCGCATTGCCGCCGAGCGCTGCAACTACCCTTATCTTGGTTTTCGCTGCCATGCTTTTCACCTTCTACCCTTACCCTCGGGTT
>Ga0315268_10002457_pt1 | contig 20828 bp, 15 predicted proteins | sample C1_top_MG_FD_204535 | JGI IMG/M metagenome (GOLD analysis project Ga0315268, IMG submission 204535) | Sediment microbial communities from Yellowstone Lake, YNP, Wyoming, USA - C1_top | ecosystem: Environmental > Aquatic > Freshwater > Lake > Sediment | place: USA: Wyoming | collected 2017-08-01
CTTGGGCTCCCCCTGGGATTCCAAAAACACATCAAGATTTTTCTTTTCACCCGGGGTAAAAAACTTCTGCTCCAGGTATTCACGTACGATACGGATGCGCCGCATCAAGTCGGCTTTCACGAATGTGGTCTTCAACATGGTCTCGAGCAGTTGATCTTGAGTCATAATTGGTAGCTAGTAGTTGGTAGTCAGTAGATAGTAGTAAATTAATAATAATCTCTCCCTTATACCCCTTACTACTAACTACTAACTACTGACTACTTATTTAAACGCATGCTCCTTCTTTGCCTCTTCCAGTGCCTTATAGATAAGCTCGCTTTGGTCAGCCAGACTCATCTTTTTGCCAATCACCGTGCGCATGATTTCCTCAAGGATATCAACAATGCGTTCATCCACAATACGCATACGCGTAGCTTTATAGTTGTCTATCTCTTCAGCCACTTTGAGAAGTTCCTTGTCGACATCACCTTGCACTTTTTCCTCGAGCCGTTTGGTAAATTCAGTCAAAAGTCCCTCCGTACGCGTAATCAACGTCTGGGATTTGTCCTCCAGCATCTTCTGGTTGGCGGTGATGTGGTTCTGTATCGTCGCTTCAGCTGATTTGATGAATTCGTTATAGACCACATCGGCGTGCTGGGCGTTATGTTCCAATTGCTCCTGCAGAGCCTTTTCTATGGCGAGAAGGTGCGACCGGAATTGATCGCTTAATTCGTTCCCGGTAAGTTTTTGACGGCTGATAAGTTGTAATCCCTTCAGTTCCGCGGCAACAAGAATTTTATTTGCCTGTTGGACCGCCTTATAGATGACACTGTTGGTTTTGGCCTGTGAGGCTTTCAGAAGCCCGTCAGGGGAGGGATGCATCATCCGACGATTCTGCATGACCAACACTATCATGATGAGCTGTGTGACGACCAGGATGGCAAAAAGCACGGAGAAGGCAGTTGACTGATCCATAGTTTTATCTTAGACGGGATAGGGGCAATTGTCTAGAGAGTGCGTAGCGGGTAGTGAGTGGTGGAAATAGTAAGCGCATGCGAAGGGATAAAATTTTCGCAGTTCGCTTCCCGAGCTAACACGATTCGGCCGATAAGGAGATAGCCCGCGAGTAGCGGAGCAAGAAAATTTTGTTACGAGCAGGCGCGTAACCCGTAAACTACAAGCTGATAACCACGAGCGACAGGGCAACTCCTGCGATACAGGAGACGATGAGAAGTATGATGTTAAGGGTAATCATGGCCTGGATGGATGACTTGGCAAGAGGGTTCCTCCCGATAGCTTCGATGCCCTTCGTTACGTTCCTGCCGAACGTACGATAGCTTATATAGAAAATAATGACGGCGATGAGCACCGCCAAAATATACCGGATGATGCGTTCTGCCTGTTTGCTTGTGGAGATGTTGAAAAGGATCGCCGTAGCTATCTGTTTGAGCGTCCCAAACACTCCACCGGCTGCTTTGGATATCACCGGCGATGCCGGACCGATACCGATGGACGTCCGGATACGGCCCGCTTGATACGTTTTTCCGCCGAACTGCGCGCTGTCCGTAGCACCTGTACCGTCAAAATTTGTCATCGCAATCCCAAGCATGTACCCCGTCAACCCTTCGGCCTTCTGGCCTTTGCCTACTATCGGAGAACTTGTGATATAGTCACCCACAACAATCGGTCCGCCCATGGTCGTCACATTGACATATGCGTCTCCCTGGCGCGTTACCGGAAGTGTCGTTAGAGTCCGGTATACCATAACCGGATCGGCGACCAATACGCCGTACATCCGCTCATCATACGATTTAGACGACCTGGTCAACGTCTCGTTTTTCGTCGTCAGGGACACAATGTCCCCGTCCACCGCAGCCGTATCCTCAATAACCATGGTCCGGGCGATATTGTACTGAAGCTGGGCAAAGGCCGGATGCGCTGTCGGTACAATCCGAAAGAACAGAATGACAAACACAACACACGCTACCCGATACATCCGCTGTCTCATGATATATCCAGTATAGCATGGGAATTAATCCGTCATACTTTCCCTGATAAACCCAAACAGACATGCTACATCTTCAAATCCGTCGGAGTGAAGGCGAGAGGAAGAAGCAGTTTCAATGAGGTAATCGTATGGATGTTGCCGTCGGGTTTGGCACAGATGATGATGGCGTTGTCCGCATGCTCCGCTATCACCTGCCGGCAGTGACCGCATGGCCCTGAATCACCGGGATGCACGACTGCAACGGCCACGATGAATTTCCGACCGTGTTTCCTGTACTCCCCTTCACTGACTGCTTTCGTCACGGCAGACTGCTCTGCATGGTCGCTATCCGACCAGCTCACCGCCTCGGCATTACAGGACGCATACATCGTACCGGAAACAGACAATACCGACGCTCCGACAAAATACTTGGAATATGGTGGATAGGCGTTCAGACGCACTTTTTTGGCTAGAGCGACCATCTCACGGATTTTCGCATCGCCGATATCGGTTAGCGCCTTTTCCATCCACTGGCGTTCTTTGTCTGTTTCTGAAGATTTCGTTATACGGATGAATTGTGTATATGCTGACATATATGCACGTCTATCGTACCACGTTTTACCGTATTAGTGCATCCTTTCAGGAAAGGCCGGCATCTCACCGTGAAGCATCTGCCCCATCATCCCGGCCAATTCAGCATCCACCAGCGGTTGCGTATATTGCCACAATCCGGATACATTACATCGTGCCACATACGCATTTGTTTGGACATATTCTGTATATGACCCGTCCTGTTTCGGGTGAACAATAAGTGTCTTTGTCCGATTGCCTGATTCCGGATCAAAAAACAACGAATATACTGCCGAGTGTGATAATTTCCGCCCATTCCTTTGCTCGAATTGGAAGACCAACGCGGGCTCCTGACCGTCATGCGCCCACGCATACAATTGGAAATCATCCTGTCCTTCCGGATCCAACCGGAAAGCCACGACCATTCCGTCAGGTTGCATCGTATCTGCGATGCGCATCTTCATATCCGCATTATCCGTAATCCGTATACCGGGGACATGGGAAAACAGTTCAAAAACCGCCGGATTACGCACCAATGGAGTTGGATCGGTGATGCGCTTGAATGCATCCGAAACCCGGATCGCTTCAATTTGTTGAGGTGTCATCTCATGTATCATGTTGTCGCTATTATAATCCAGGCCGTCAAATGGGACAATACGGAGTTCTTTCCTCATCATTTATATCATATGATTTGACCATCATGACCATTACGGCATATACTGCGGCGCATGACAACACCACTGGAGCAGGAACCTATTGCCAATGAAGCTGTCGTCGCATGGAAAGAAGCAGAGCTTCAGAACGGCACGTTCCTCATTTCCCTCAATTCCACGAACACCCGCATCCCCTCATTATTGGCCGAACTTTCCGTCCGGTCGCCATACTTTGAACCGCAACTCCGGATTCCCATAACCCCCAACAGCACACTCCCGATGCTTGAAAATGAATTGTCAAAAACATACCAGTATAATATCCAAAACCATCCCTATCTGGCCATGGAACAGTGGATGTGTAGGCGCGCACACGACATCATCGCCACACTGAACAAAACCGAACTGGAGCGTGATATAAGGACATCCGATATGGAAACATTGGTCGGAAAATACAGATTATCTTCACCGATGCTTCACGCGGAACAACAGCTGCATACCGTGCTGACTCCTTGGACCAACTGGCTTCCTAAAGAAGAAATCATCCTGCATCCCAAATCTTACAGATACAAACGCCCCGTCATACGAAACAGCGAAGATGAAGAACGTGCAACATTCACGATAGTCTCCGATTTCATCCACGCTCTGGAACTTGACGCACAATGGGCGTTTACCATCATACCGATGGACAGAAACTGGTATGTCGATACGGCAACACTCCTACTCGGGGCTCCGAAAAACACATTTCCGTTGTGATCTCTGACACCTACATCCTCTCCAACACATTTATACCTAATAGATACAATCCGTTTTTCAAAACTTGCGCTGTCGCGGCGGTGAGGGCGAGACGGGGACTTGCCTTGTCATCCCGGGCTTGACCCGGGATCCATTGTATTTCTTGCCTGGATTCCGGCTCGGAGGCCGGAATGACAATTGAAGGCAGTATTGCATGTTTTGCATAGAACAGATTGAACTCCTGCGCCAGCTGGAACAGATAGGTGCAAAGCGTATTGGGCGCGTAATTATCAGCTGCAGCTTTCACGATATCCGGGAATTGCATGATGCGGCGGGCAATGGCCCTTTCTTCGGGATTCATCCCATTGTCATCCCGGGCTTGACCCGGGATCCAGTTTTTTTGAGATGGATTCCGGCTCGATGGCCGGAATGACAAAGAAGCCGCTTTCCGAAGCACACTCTTGCACCGCGCATACGCATACTGCAAATACGGTCCCGAATCCCCGTTGGTATTGATGGATTCTTGGAGATCGAAAGCGATTTCCGACGGCGTGGAAACCTTCAAAAACGAATATTTTATCGCCCCAATTGCTATAGTTTCTGAAGCTACGTCATGATTCGATTTGTTATCTTTCGAAATAGATTGAGCCAATATGTTCTTGATTTCCTTTTTAACTTCATCAATCAGCCATTCTCCAAGGACTACATTCCCCAATCTACTACTCATCTTTCCCTCTTTCAGTTTCACCCATCCGTAGATGAGGTGATGCTCTTTCCCTTTCGTATCCGGATACACCTGTTCGAGCGCCTTGAAGATGACCTGGAAATACGACGCCTGCTCAGGGCCGACACAATGGATGATGAGATCAGGATGGTATTCGTCAAACTGAAGACGTGCAAGCGCAATGTCTTTGGCCTCATAGGTCGCATTGCCATCGGATGTCACAAATACGCGGTTGTGCAGACCATATTTTTCCCCCGGGAAAATGATTGCTCCGTCGCTTTTCTCAAAAATACCCTTGGTGACTTTGTCCAGGACGACCACCTTCCCCTTCTCAAACACTTCGCTTTCAAAGTAATACCGGTCAAAATGCGTGTTGACCGCCTTGTATATCGTCTCGAAATAATCGAGACTCCATTGACGCGTCTCTTTGTATATCGGCATAAGTGTCGGATCTTTTGCATAAATCTGTTTGTTTAATTCGCCAATAATTTTTTTCACTTCATCTCCGCCAGCTGGCGGATTCTCAAACGCTTTACTGCCGGCGGCGTACGCTTTACCTAAAAACTCTACGCGGGTTTTTATGCCGGAAATAGTGTGTACTTCATCTTTAAACGGTGAGACGTTTAACAGGGCATACAGTGCCTTTGCGATATGCATACCGACATCGCCTTGATAGTTCGCTCTAACGACGCGGTTCCCTTGGGATTCCAACAAACGGACGATGCTTTCGCCGGTTGTGATGTTCCGCAGATGTCCGATATGGAATGCTTTATGCGTATTGGGGTGCGCAAACTCGACCATGATAGTTTTTGGATTCCCGCATGATGGGGTTTGTTCAGGATTTTCTATCTTTTCCGCACCTGCGTTTTTTTCGCGGGTATTACCTTCCGTATGTACGTCATTTTTTTGTGTGCTTTTTGCTTGTATTTTCCCATGAGATTTGTAATCGGTGTTTTTTGGCTGTTTCGAACCATCTTCAACCACGACTGATTGTGTAACACCACTGTAATATATCGCGCCATAGCCATCTTTTCTTTCTAGCACTTCTTCGATTTGAGTGATAAAGCTGACCTCGGACATAAAGAAGTTGATGAAGCCCGGAGGGGCTATTTCCATCCTACCTAACCATGACACAGTCGATAGGGTTTGACTGGTATTGATTTGGTCGACGATTTGTTTGGCAATTTGCATTGGTGGAGCTTTGAGACGCCCCGCGAGAGCCATTGCGATGTTTGTGCTGTAATCCCCGTGTTCCGGATTTTCCGTCATATCGACGGTGATTACCGCATCAGAAATACCCATCGATGAGACGATTCCCGCAAGCAATTGTTGTATCGTTTTTTGCATACTATACCCTTCTTTTTGCATTATACGGCACTTGGCAATAGAACCATATGCATCAATCATACTCAGCACGTACTATCCTTATCACCATATCATATTTCGCATATAACCAGCATGTTCCATCGAATTACGAATTAAGAATTAAGAATTAGGAATAAATCATTCAAAATTCATCAATTTGATACTTCACCAAGTCCGCCAGTATGCTGTTTCACTTTTACGCTATTATGCTACCTGTTTCCCCGACAAAATAATGCTTTTTATCCGATACGTCGTTATCCTTTTGTCCCGTCATCAAGCGCTTAATTCTTTCGAGTGCCAACAATTATTCTTCGCGTACCGACGCCGTTATTAATACCCATGTTTTTTACACTATCCGGATATATTTTTTTCGTTCTCTTCCTCTGATTCGCTAATTTCATCTGAAGCGTATAGACTTCGATAAATCCAGCGCTTGCGTTGACGTTGTAGTTGTATCCGTTAGTCGTCAGAAACGACGCATGATGCATGGCATACGGAGAGGTCATAGCGACAACCGTTGCCGTGCCTTTGTAGAATTTGACCGTCACCACGCCTTCAACCTTTTGGTTTATTTCATCATTAAACGCGTTGATGGCATCCATAACCGGATCGAACCATTTGGCTCCATAACAAAGGTATGCCCATTTGATATCCATCATGTTTTTCACTTCATTCAATTCACGTGTCGACACGTACTGTTCAAGCGCTTTGTGAGCACAGATGATGACATGCCCGGCTGGCAATTCATACACTCCCCTATCTTTAAGCCCAATAAGACGGTCTTCCACAAGATGTACGACGCCAACGCCGTGTTTACCGGCGATGGTATTGAGTTTCATAATGAGTTTTGCCAACCCCAATTTCTTACCGTTCAGGGCCACCGGAAGCCCTTTGACAAAATCAAGTGTGATGAATTCTTCCGTATCCGGTGCATTCTTCGCAAGTGTATAGGTCGTCAAGAATTTTTCGACCATCGGGATAAACTTGGGGTCTTCTATCTCCCCGCCTTCCCACGTCATACCCCACATGTTGTCGTCCACGCTATACGGAAAGTCCAGACTTGCCGGAACCGGAATGCCGTATTTTTTGGCGTATCTGATTTCTGCATTCCTGTCCATGTTCCACTCACGTACAGGTGCAATGATTTTGATGGCGGGATTCAGCGTCAGCATATATCCCTCCAGACGCACCTGATCATTGCCTTTGCCTGTACACCCGTGGGCAATCGCATCCGCACCTACCTGTTTTGCCACCTCTACCGCTTTGGCAGCTGTAATCGCGCGCCCGATGGGAGTCGATAGATGATACTCGCCCTGATAACTCGCATTAGCTTTTATACCCAGAGCAATATACTCTTCTGCAAACTCTTTTTTGACATCCAACACTATCGCTTTTGTTGCACCAAACGTAAGCGCCTTCTTCTGGATTGCAGTCAAGTCATCCCCCTGTTGCCCCAAATCCATGGTCAACGTAACAACTTCAGCGTTGTATGTATCGGCAATCCATTTGAGCATGACGCTTGTATCCAGCCCGCCGGAATACAGAAGAAGCACCTTCTTCACACTCCCCTTTTTCGCCTCATATGATGATACTTTTATATAGTTTGTATTAGTTTTCATGGTATTTCCTTTTTCATAAACACATATCCGATACTCCCGACTATGCATATGATTCCGATCCATTGTGACAACAAGGGCGCTTCTCCTACTCCTAAACCCAAAAACACACTCACGATTGGCGAGATAAGAAATAACAGGGAAATTTTTGCGACAGAAAGCTTATGGAGTGCTGTGTAATACAATGCCAATCCCACCCCGCTTGAGATGCATCCTAAAAAGAGAAGGCTAACCCAGTCGGATTGTTGTATATGGATAAAAGCGTTTTTAGATAAATTGCCGTTCACAAACGCAATACCAACATTCATCATGCTACCCAAAATCATCCTATACCAAGCCACAGCCACAGGATGAATTGAATTCAACAATTTCTTGCCAATCACCGTACATCCTGCCCAAATGCCAGCTGCGCCGAGCGCAAACATAACACCCGATACATACGATCCCCCAACTGGCAATTGGATGCCGTTTTTTACGGTAACCAGGAAAAACCCAATAAGTATCACTCCCAAAGCCTTGAGAAACGAAGCTGACAAATGATTATGAAATACCAATGCACCGAATAAAATACCCAAAGGTATCTCTAGATTCACCAATACCGTTGAAAGAGTTATCCCTATATGACGAATCGATAAGACGTTCCACAGCGATGCTATTCCGGAACCCGCACCTCCTAAAAACACCATACCCGCCATCTGTTTCCATGATACCGAATGAAATACTGTGCGCCATAATCCGCTTATGGCAAGCCATACGAATAACGCGCCTGTTCCGAATCCAAAACGGATTGCCACAATAAGCTCACTTGGGATAGACACATGGATTGTCGTATACACATACGGCCCAACCCCGATGAGAAGTTCATACATGAAAATACTGAGTATTCCTACTGTATCGTTTTTCATACAATCTCCTTCTTCATCTGCTTTTGTGCGATAGATAAGGGGTTTATCCATACTGCAAATTGATCCGGTTTTACCTTCTGCACAAATCCCTTATTCTTAAGCGCTAGATTAATCACCTTGCGCGTCAGATTGCCCTGCGGACCGGTGTTTTTTATGGCGGTTTCAAGCACTATCTTGGCCTGGCGCATCGGGATGTAAAACGAACTGATGAGACCCTCCATGATGGCTTGGGCATAGATATGCCCGTGCGTCGTCCATGAAGCCATCACATCACTATGTACAGAAAGCGTGTTGATGACACCCGACATGATGACCGAAGCCAATTTCGTTTCGTCTATAACATCGTGCACCACGTACTTTATCCACTGCGAGTCACGATTAAATCCGATAAACGGCGCCTTGGTAAGGGATAACAGACTCATAAGATATCCGTGACACATAGATGCTTTGGCTTTCATGACCTCCAGGGGATCGGGGTTTTTCTTCTGCGGCATGATGGAACTGCCGGTAGAATACTCATCGCTTATCGTCACAAACCCAAATTCCTTTGTCGAAAACTCGATAAGCGTCTGAGCCAGTGACGAAAGATGGTTCATAAACAGTGCAATATGAAAGACAAACGTCATCTCCGCATCCCCGCGGAAGGTGATAACGGCAATCTCGTTGGAAAAGACGTGTTGAAAACCTGCATACCCGTTTACCTTCTTTTTATCGACAGGAAGTGTGCTTCCGTATCCAGCCCCCGCTCCAAGCGCACTTACTTCTTCCAGCTTGTTCCAGCTTTCCATATGCGCGATATCTTTTTCAAACTCTGTTACATACGCATGCAGCATGTTGCCGAATGTCGTGACAGTCGCATGCTGATGATGTGTATAGCCCGGAATGACGGTGTTTTTGTATTTTTTTGCCGCTTTGTTCAACGACACGATGAGATGCAGTATTTCTGAAATATAGACTGCGTTCGTGGCCTTGAGATACAACACCTCATCCGCTACACATTGTTCGTTTCTGGAGCGTCCTGTATGTATCTGTCCGGCAATCTTTATGCCGAGTTGTTCCGTCAGCCAACTTTCGATATTGGTATGGACATCTTCTTTTGAAGGATCAAGCGTAAACGTACCGGCTTCATATTCTTTTTGTAGCTTGATTAATCCTTTAAGAAGCGCATCTTTCGTTGCCGCGTCGATAAGACCTACGTCAAACAGCGCCTTCAGGTGCGCCGTACTTGCCTGGATTTCGTACGGAATTAACGCTTCGTCCGCAGGCGGAAGCCCCACCACGTCACGCCCGGCGGCGAATAATACCGCTTGTTCATTTGGAGCATTGGAAAAGGCTGTACCCCACAATTTGTTTGTCTGTTGTTTCATATGTTCCTTTCTTTTTGCCACATCCCATCGCAGCTTACTTCTCGCCTTTTCAGTACTATTCGTACACGGCTCGAAAAGCGCTTTGCGAGGGATTGTTCTTCGTACGCTTTTCCTCGATGACTCGGAAAGAGCTACGAAAGCACAAAAAAATCCCCTTGAGCCTCGATCCCTAAAGAGGGATGGAGGCGCAAAGGGACTCTTCAAATCGTCCAGAGCCTTGCCCTGAGCGTAGTCGAAGGGTGGTGCCACCCTGATTTCCCGTCGCCTATAAACTAGAAAAACCTCTGTGGTTTTGCCTTGACAGAGATTTGCGCTCGGGCTTGTGATATTCTTACTTGTTGTCCTTACGGATAACTTTCTTCAGAATCAGATGTATCCACTTTGGATTGAAAGATCTCGAATCCTTCATCACCTGTCCCGGTATCAATCGGGAAATATTTAATTGTTAGAAAGATACTATAACAGCACTACCACATCATGTCAAGGGGTCAATTTATGTGCTCATGTCGAAGGTTCTTCTGCGTGGTCTTTGAGATAGGATTCCATGGCTTGCCAAAACTTTTCTACTCCGTTTCCACCTAATTCCGTATGGGTATGGAATCCGGGAAACCGCATCATTCGGGAAAATATCCCCTGCGTATAGCACCACCAGATAAACCGTGCAGAAGCTTTCGAGTGGGGGGGAAGACGGATTCCGCGCCACAAACGGGCACGGACCAGATGCGCCTCTTCCACCGGTTTATTTTTCAAAGCCAATCGCCACAGGTGCTCATGTTCCTCTTTGGTCGGCAGAAGCCCGTGCCGAAGAAGAAATCGCAGATTATCCCATTCCTGCCGTCCGACGGGTTCCGAAAAAAGAAGAATCGATCCGCCGCGTGTTTGAGGCTTCAAAAGGGCCTTAAACGTCTGTTCCGACGGTTTCGTCACCTCAAGGGCGATGACTTCTTTCTCATACAATTTCTCGTAGAGGTCGACAACTTCACGATGGGATGAGGAAACATGAAGCTTGATGTGGGGCTGACCTATCATATGTGCCAAAAAATCCACCGTCGACGGCGATTGCTTTGATACGACATGGAACTCAAACCGGTCGGACATTTGGTAAAGATACCGGATCAATTTCTCATAATACTGAAGCTGTACTGCGGCTCCGGATACCGGTATAGCCATCTGTATGGCGGCAAGACCACCAGAATGAAGCTGTTGCTTCCTTCGCTTCATCTGCGCTTCCGTCAATTCCGCACCCAACCGGGGACTGACCATATACGGCGTCACGACATAGGTTGCGGGGAGTAGTTCTTTTTGCGATTTATGGTATATTTCCAGTTGGTGTTTGGTATATTCGCTCGGGACGAATATGAGATCTGCCCCTCCCACAGCCCAGATGTGCTGCGGAGAATCATCTGTCACGACGATGGCGACAATAAGGTGCACGTGGTACTTTTTGCTAAACGACTCTTTGATCGCCGCCAACTGGTGACCGATAAGCATATGGGTGGCGACGACCAACAACGTCTTGGGCCGCGTGATGTGTTGTTCCAATATGGTCTGCAGCTGTTCCTCCAGAAGTTTGGTGTTACCCCGGTAATATGACCGTGCAATCTTGGCAAAGGCATCCTCAAACCATCCCTGTTGGGTAAATTCCATGACGCTTCGCAGCCACGGATTGATGCTCGTAATCTTATGGACATAGTTGACACTCGTATCCTGTGACGAAAGCATGAGGGCATGGGCCCCGTGGGGAAGTCCGTGATAAAGAGCATGCGTGACGCGAAGGTGCCCTAGTCCCGTAAGAGCTTGTGCTAAGACAATGACGACATCGGGAGACGTGAGGGAAGAATCGGACATATAGAACCAGTGTATGATACTTTAACCCACTGAGCAAATATGAATACTATGAGCGTTCGAAATACTTACAGGAACCTGTACTTGTCATCGTATCAGGTTCCAATTTGTTCCATCACTCACAACTTCAATGTCGCCTACTTGGTCAGTCCGGATGACCGTGGAACCGATACTTTGGAGCATATCAACAGTCTCTTTAACCGGATGACCAAAGCTGTTCTTCCCCACCGATATTACCGTAATTTGCGGTTTCAGCGCCTCCATATACTCCCGAGTTACACTTGTCCGTGAACCGTGATGCGGTAATTTTAATACTTCTACAGGATATGTATAAGCCTGTAGTTGTTCAAATCCTGCCTGGACACGCGCATCCGCATCTCCCGGAAATACTACATCAAATGTACCGTACCGTAAGGCCAATACGACACTGTAGTCGTTAAGGTCTCCGGTTGTGGTCCCCAGGACATTAATGCCTACACCAGCCATCTCCGGATGGGCTTTGGCAACCTGCGTATCTGACGGCCACAATACAGAGAGGGAAGTATCATCGATTGTTATCTTGTCACCTGCAAGCATATATTTTTGCGGGATGCCCTTGTCTTTCGCCAGTTTGATGAGCTTGGCAAACCCCTCGGAGCTGTTGTCGACGTTACTTCTGATGAAGTATCCGACGCTGTACCGTTCAAACACGGATACAAGTCCACCCAAGTGGTCGTTTTGCGGGTGGGTAAGTGCGACGATATCGATATGCTTGTCCCAGAAGGGCATATGACGTCCAAGACACGCAAGCACACTGTTGTTCGGCCCGCCGTCTATGAGCATATCCCTGCCGTCTGCAAACCGTATATATGCGGCATCACCCTGGCCGACATTGCAAAAAACGATATGTAACCGGCCATCCGGCAACGTCCATATGAAGCTGATGAGCATGAAGATGCCCGTAATGATACCGCTGATAAGATACCCGGTCCGTAGTTTCATATTTGTTCTAAAACGAAATACTCGCAAACGGCAATGACGCCGTCCACTCGATAATCCGGACCACAAATGTCAGTAACACCCATGTACACCATGCGATGAGCTGTCCCAGGGGCCAGTATACACACGCACCGGCTATCGCCGCAAACCCCAAGACCATGATGGGGGCGATGAGCCATCCGATAAGGATATTAGACAGGGGAGAGACAAGGGAAATACGCTGGAACTGGAACAATATGATGGGCACGGTAAAAACTTGTGCCGCAAGCGTCACCCGAAGGTCGTCGTTTACTATGCGCACGAGGGGTAACAATATTTTCGAAGATCGCTTCCCGCACTCCGAAACAAATTCCACCATGGAAGAAAGCCTTGGGAAGAATGCTGATACGTGGTCAAGCCCCGTGCGTAGCGGAGCAAGAAAATATTCGTTACCCTGAGCATGCGCATCCCTAGTCCCGAACAATATGATCCCCAGGGTAGCCATGACGGACAACTGGAATGACAGGTCGGCAATCCATGGGGGATTTAGCAATAGCATGATGGCGACTGCTAACATCCAACTGTATATAGGCCATATTTGCCGTCCGAAATTCACCGCAAGAAGTGACAAGACGCCCATAAGTGCGGCCCGAAGCACGCTTGGCGTTATACCGACCACCCCCACAAACCCGCATATTAAACCTATAGTTATGATATTTGCTATAGGTCTACGAACTAAATACAAGAGGGTACTGTTTACGAGAGTTACCAAAATCGATATATTCATGCCGGACAACGCGATAATGTGCAATGTACCGGACGCAACAAGTGCATCGGTAAGGTCCTTAGACAATGTCGCCTTGACGCCGAATAAGATTCCGTTAAGAAGTCCTGCTTGAGGCTCATGGAAGAGCTGGTTTATGATGGAGACCAAAGTAGCAAGCATATCGTTGATTCGTTCGTTCGTTACTTCGCAAATTGAAGTTTGTTAATTGGTTAATTTGTCAATTTGTTAATTTGTTACTTGGTTCATTGGTCAATTGGTTGATTGTCAGCCCGTGTAGGTCAATACAGTGCCTCGGTTAATTTAGCTTTAGAGCGTCAGTTGGTTCTTGATCTTATTGAACAACGATTGCCCGACTGCCTTTTTGGTAACCAGATCTTCCAGATTTGCATACGGTCGATTGTCTATGATTTTCTGTGCAGTGACCGGACCGACACCCGGAAGCACATCGAGTTCACTTTTCGAGGCAATATTAATGGAAACACCACTGCTATTTTGCGACATCCCATCGGGACGTTGCAACACTGGCGAAATATTGTGCGATGTCTCACCTTGTACCGGTATATAGATCTTCATCCCATCCGCTACTTTCATCGCGCGGTTGATATTTTTTTCAATATAGTCCGTATCTGCATTTGCCGACAAACCACCTGCTTGTATGATGGCATCCTCTACCCTGGCACCGGTCTGCACCTCTACAACTCCCGGTTTCATAACGGCGCCTCCCATATCAATCTTTAAAATTGGAATAGTGGCGCTAATACTTGCTCCTTCAACATTTCCCGCATCATTTGCGGTATTCGTTTGAGAAAATTGTATGGGGCGCGCAGGCTGCACCGATTTGATGAGAAGCGTTATGGACACAACAATGAGGATGATGCTTACCAAGCCCAATGCAATAGGTACACGGTAGATACTGATGATTTCGCCAAGAGAGTGTTGTTGTACGTCATCAGGGTGACCTTGGTCGTATTCCATACAACCATTTAACCATACTGTCTTTTAGGCGACAACACATCTCTTGACTTATGCCTGAATTTGACTATGATGGACTCTATGGTCGCTTTTGCTGAAGATGAATTGCGTCCGGGATATACTACCGAATATCCTACCCGACCCGGAGCCGACCTGCCCCCAGATACCAATCTGTTTTGGTACCTCATGCACCCGGGAAAAGACAAGAAAGGTAATTTTCCAATAGACCATTATTCCCAAGCCGAAAAAGATTTCTGGGGAATAAGCATTTTGGCACTTAACGGAGCGCTGGAAAACGAAGCCGACAATCCGCAAAACCCGGACAATCCCCTCGTTGTACGCATAAGAACCCCCAAAGAGACACATGTTTCGCACGCCCACATAAACGCGACCATCCGGGAGCTTATCAACGATAATCCGTCGTTTGTTGCACTTGAGTTATTGCAGGGTGCTTTGGCTGATTGGATTGAATTGTATAATGATCCGAACCTCCGGCGGACCAGCGCAGTCACACAGATATTTACTGCTATTGTGGCGGGAACCAACGGCAATCATGTATCAGAAACGGGCATCCAAACGACACTACCGGTGGAACATATCAAACAAGCATCAGCAATCATCATACACGACGATGTGGGTGACAAGATGGCGGCATTGGCAGTAGCCGTCGAAAAAATCACAACGCTTCGTAACCCAAAACACGCCTATGACGCGGTATTTGTCCGTAGTTTTTCCGATGATGGAATTTCGGACAACAATCGGAAAGATCTATACGGAACATTAATCGAGAAAATGAGAGACAACAGGATTGTCGCCGCAATTCCGGTATACAAGAACAACCTGTTTATCGATATGCTTGAACAATCGGCAAACTACAGTTCGAAACAAGAACTCACCCTGTGGGGATGTATACAGACAAAATTATTATCGTGCCGTATTGACAACCTCCACGAATGGATCATGGGCGATGGACCGGATACGGGTATTCCGATGAACATGGTGTTGTCCGAAATTCCGAAAGAAATACTCACCCACCCTTCGGTTGCATCACTTCTGAAACATGTAGCTGACTCTGAAATCCGGTTGGGAAGCACCATAAGCGGCATAATCGCGTTAAAAGACGGCCAATTTGACAGACTTGTCCAGTGGGTCACAATCAAAATCCAAACGCAATTGGAAACAGTTATCGCCAACACCCCTGTCAGGACCACTCTCTTCCGGTACTTGCCGATACATTTCTCGAGAATCCCTTCCCACTTCTCATAGCAACCGTAACACTACATTGGGATAACAAAATTTACCAATTTCCCTGGTACAAATATAGTTTTAATAATCTTTTTGTCGACGATGTGGTTTTTAACCTTTTCTGAAGCCCTGGCGAGAGATTCGACAGTTTGTTGATTCGTACTTTCATCAGGTGTTACCTGCAATTGGTCCCGCAGTTTCCCATTGACCTGCACAATCACAATCACCGATTCCTCTTTGATGCCGGACAAATCATATATCGGCCATGGTTGGTGGTGGATGGAATGGTTTTTGATAAACTCCGCATGTTTTGTATTATGTATTCGTTGCCAAAGCTCCTCTGTCACGTACGGTGCAAACGAAGCCAAAAGAAGGAGAAACGTAGCAAAATCATCCCGGCTGATCTGATTATTTTCATCAGCCACGAGATTGGTGAACTCCATCATGGAAGCAATTGCGGTGTTGTAGCGGCGCTTTTCCAGATCCTCCCCTACTTTTTTGATAAGCTTCTGTAATGCACCATGTACTACAGGCTTAGAAACAGCCGATAAAGGTATAGAATCTGTGCCTATTTTCCAAATCCGCTTCACCCACCGGCTCATACCTTCCATGGCGCTGTCACGGAAGTCCCCACCCTGGTCAAACGGTCCCATGAACATAAGATAAATACGGAGTGCGTCTGCACCATACAGCCTGATGTATTCGTCCGGATTCACGACATTTCCTTTGCTTTTGCTCATCTTCGCACCGTCTTTGATGACAAGTCCATGGGCATAAAACCGAGTGAACGGTTCTTCGAAATCCAGGTATCCCCAATCTTTCAGGGCCATGGTCACAAATCGGCTATACATAAGGTGCAGGACCGAGTGCTCCGCTCCCCCGGTATACATATCGACAGGCAACCAGGTTTTGGTGATTTGGGGATCCCATGGCAATTGCTGCGTTTTGTCATCCCGGGCTTGACCCGGGATCCATTTTACTTGAACGCTGGATTCCGGCTCGGAGGCCGGAATGACAAGATGGACGGATGGATACCGCAAAAAATACCACGAGCTGTCCAGGAACGTGTCAGAGACGTCCGTTTCGCGGGTTGCCTTCCCGCCACAACCCGGACATGTCGTTTCATAAAACTCTTTGTGTTTGGCTAACGGCGCTATCCCGTCATTACCGGGCTTGTAGTCCTCTATACGGGGAAGGACAACGGGGAGCGTATCTTCGGGCACAGTATACCACCCCGGCATATCAGCGCGCTCTCCTTTATGGGCGCTCTCACACACATCACAGTGGACCATCGGTATTGGTGGACCCCAATACCGTTGACGGGAAATAAGCCAATCGCGCAAGTGATACGTCGTCACACGCTTCCCCCAGCCTTGTTTCTCCATGTGGTCCATTATTGATTGCGTCGCTTCACGACTGTCCAATCCGTCAAGAAATCCTGAATTCATCATCGTACCGTCACCCTCATATACCTGTTCTGATTTGATGATCTCGGTATCATCACCATCCGGTCCTTTCACGACGCGGGTTACTGGAAGCTCAAATGTTGTCGCAAATTCAAAATCACGTACGTCATGACCCGGCACACCAACAACCGCTCCTGTTCCAAAACCTACGACGACGAAATCAGAAATGTAGAGAGGCATCTTAGCGCTGTTCAACGGATTAATACAAAAAACCCCTGTATTTACCCCTGTTTTTTTCCTTCCTTCTGCCATACGCTCCTGCTCCCCCTTCGATTTCGTATCTGTAATGTATTTGGTTATTCTAACGCGCTGATTTTTTTCTGTCACTCGTAGTATTTGAGTGATAAACGGATTTTCAGGCGTGATAACGACAAATTTTGCACCAAAATTCGTATCCGGACGGGTTGTGAAACAGGAAATTTCCCCGATTTTGACATTTTTTCCGTCAACGACTGCATATGAGACATTAATTCCCTCTTTTTTCCCTATCCAATGTTGTTGAGCGACTTTTACTTTTTCCGACCAATCAAGTGAAAAAGAATTTTCCAGCAATTTTTCCGCATATGCGGTAATCCTAAAAAACCATTGTTCTAATAACCTTTTTTCAATCTTATTCCCGCAACGCTCACACACATCATCAATGACCTGTTCATCAGCCAATACGGTTTGGCAACTGGGGCAAAAGTTCACCTTTGCCTTGCCACGATATGCCAAACCATGCTTGAACATCTGCACAAACAACCACTGTGTCCATCTATAATAATCTATATCATACGTCTCCACCGTATGCGCCCAGTCTATCATCGCGCCTATGTTTTTTAGCTGATTATAGTAGTTCTTTTCCGTAATCCGGGCATGATCCATGGGGTGACGGCCAATTTTTAAAGCATAATTTTCACTATGGATACCAAATCCGTCAAGTCCGATGGGCTCAAACACATCATATCCCTGCATGCGCTTGTATCTACCATAGATATCAGATCCGGTAAACGCATACATATTGCCGACGTGCAGACCTTCTGCTGAGGGATACGGAAACATCATGAGGTTATAGAAAGGCCCTAATTGCGATCTTCCGGGAGATTTACCCTGCGATTTTTCTGATGCTTGTTCAGTTTTATGGATAGACGTGACATCGACTCCTGCTTGTTCCCAAGCGAGCCTCCATTTTTGTTCTACTTCATTATGGGTATATGGACTTTGTGACACCGCTTCATTATATAGTATCGCCCAAGTAATGGCCATATCCCCCGGATTTTTCCGCAGTAGGTCATTTCATGGTCTCAAAATCTCAAGACCATTGTATGAGTTTTCACGATTTACTCTTATACATATGAAATGATAACTACAGGATAGAGTCAAAAAACGCCCCGTTTGTACAGACGTTCTTCAATTTTAAAGGACTTGGCTTCATTATCAAAAATAAGCATGATCGATACAAATATATTCAACATTCATATATGTGCAATGATAAATATAGATTGTTCTAACGTGACGTATATATACTGGCACTCTGCGTGAAATGGTGTCAAAACACGTTAAAAAATGTATTGATACACAAAAAATAATCATATATATTTGTAACGTATATTCAACAAAGACTCACATTTCTGAAATATGAATACCAAAAATATTGATGATATACATTGTTCTGACGCGATATATGATTCCTGTCACAACATACATATGAGTGCCAATACTATATAGTTCAATAATTATTGAACTTATAGCTGATTTATAGCCAATTTTGACGCTCAGAGCCTCAATTAACTATAAGGTATATATCTATACTATTACAGGATAATATCTTGATTTAGATTACTACATCGCCTTTTCACACACTTCACTTTTTAAACATATGTCAATGATCAAACAAGTAAAAAATATCAAAAACATATGTAATTACATCAATGAGTATTGATTTATATTCATAATTATCGCATATCAATGCTTAATTACTATATGCGGGAATTCGTGAAAACATGTATTTATTCATAATAAACGCACATTTTAAGACATTTTTTACTCAATCGGACTAATACCTAAACACATCAACGGTCTATTGACAGCATTATTATATATGAGTTTTACTAAATACTATGGAGAGTCTAATGTTATCTAATATTGCGGATTATCAAGCTTTTATCGAGCGGACATTCTCCAACTTCTTAAGCGAACAAGGAGCCTCAGAAATCACACAAAAAAATTATCGCACTGATATCCGCCATTTCTTAAATTGGCTTACTGAATCAAGCCATATCAACGAACTTCCGTTGTCGAAGGAAAAAAAGGGACTCATGAACCAGATTTCTCTTGAAACATTAGAGTTCTATAAACGGTCGCAAGAGCTCTCCCACACACCAATCGCCACTATCAACAGACGCCTATCTGCCTTAAGGATCTATTTTCAATGCGCAATGAACCAGTCGTGGATCCATGAAAATCCTACTGCGTATTTGTTGAATATACCTAAGCCCAAAGAGGTCAAACCATCCGGAACATCAAAACAACTCTATATGCTTCCTGACGTTCCCCTTCTCGCATCTACAGTCGATCAACACCTTCTGCAATCTACTTCTGAACCTCTAATTACCGCACAAATACCGCAGGCTATTCCTTCTCAACCGATACCATCTGCACAAATACCGCAACCGACACAGACGACAACAACTCCACCACCAAGTATTCCCTTTAAACAGGGAGACGTATTACCGGAAACCATAGTCATACCCGCGGGCGAAGCTCCTCAATTGTACTCAGGTGGTCTACGCAGATACTTTACGCCGCTTATGTTGGGCCTCTTGATACTCTTATCACTTCTCGGTTCTGCATCTTTAATATATCAAATCATAGGAATAAAGAATCAAACTACTGCACCTCCCCGAGCAACATCGTTACCACATAGTCCATACTTAATGTCTTCTCCGTATGCGTCTACGCTCGCCGGTGAATTATTAGGGTCAACGGGAGCAACGGGGCCAACCGGAACAACCGGCGAAGTGGGTTTTAATGGTCCTACGGGACCTACGGGAGTATTCGGACCTACGGGGCTTCTTGGTGTTTCCGGAGTTAATGGTCCTACTGGTTCTACGGGTTACCGTGGCGACTTTGGCCCTACCGGTCCCACAGGAAACGCCGGATCATATGGCCCCACAGGTCCTACGGGTGGCATCGGTTCTTCCGGACCTACGGGTACATCGGGTGAAACCGGACCTTCAGGAGCAACCGGTTCAACGGGATCTACGGGTATAACAGGTGTTACCGGCCCAACTGGTGAATCAGGAGCAACCGGTTCAACGGGAGCTACGGGTATAACAGGTGTCACCGGACCATCAGGATCATCAGGATCCACCGGCATGACAGGTGCTACAGGTATTACAGGACCAAGCGGCTCAACCGGATCTACCGGAAGCACCGGCACAACTGGCGCTACGGGTGTCGCAGGTCCAAGCGGCTCGACAGGATCTACAGGAAGTACCGGTGTTGGTGGTCCGACCGGACATACAGGAAGCGCCGGACCGACAGGTTTTACAGGATCTACGGGTGGTTCCGGTGAAGCCGGTCCGACAGGATATACCGGTGAAGCCGGTCCGACAGGATATACCGGTGTGACAGGACCGACTGGAATGACCGGTGCGACTGGTTTCGTGGGTCCTAC
>Ga0315268_10002458_pt1 | contig 20825 bp, 22 predicted proteins | sample C1_top_MG_FD_204535 | JGI IMG/M metagenome (GOLD analysis project Ga0315268, IMG submission 204535) | Sediment microbial communities from Yellowstone Lake, YNP, Wyoming, USA - C1_top | ecosystem: Environmental > Aquatic > Freshwater > Lake > Sediment | place: USA: Wyoming | collected 2017-08-01
CGACTTTGGACCTTGAACTTGCATTGGCCAGACATCTGGCTCGCGAACTTTCACATCCAAATGAGAACTGGCGGCGAGGCCGAGGCAGTACAGAAGGACGTCGCTGTCGGCAAGGGAGAACCACCACCTGTCCTCGTCCAAGTGAATGAGCACTGGATCGTTGATTATGCCTCCGTCGGGCGCCCCGATGGTCACATACTTCCCTTGGCCCACCTTGCACGCAGAGAGATCTCGCGGTGTGATCATTTCGGCCATGGTTCCCGCGTCCGGTCCCGCGATCTCCACTTGGCGTTCGACGCCCACGTCCCAAATTGCCACATGGTTGAGGAGGTGCCAATACTCCTTCACTGGGTCATCGTAGTAACCTGGCAGGAAAGTATGATTGTAGACCGTGTACGCTCGGCAACCGTGTCTCAATGTGGCCTCGAAGTACGGAGACCTACGCAGGCGAGCACCCTGCTGTATCAACCTCATATCGAAAGGATTGGACATCCACAATTTCCCTCAAGAATTCCCTGAATGCCGCGCCATCGTACAAGTGCAACTAAAAGCTATTCATATTCGGGCTCCTTCCGTTTGGCGTGAGTGGCGGCTGTGTCATTTGCGTCGAATCGTAGTTGAGTGGCACTTGGTATAGCTCTGTTTATTGATTTGGATAGACAATGCGTTTTAGGCACTAGATGACTCGCTTGCGGTTGCCGCAAAACACTCTTGGAAAGGCTGTAATCTACTCAGCCGTGATCATCTTCGCAGATGCCGTTATCCTGTTTTCGGCTTCAATGATGTCGGGTCGCAATCTCACTTCATATTACACATTGATTCTGATGCTTGAAGCGGCAGTGCTTCTGTTCACTGGAGGATTCAGGACACCTACGGTTCTACCCGTGGAGGCATTGAAACCCGATATCAAGCGTGATTGGTCGCTGCTTTTGACAGGTCTGCTGCTGCTCGCCGTTAGCTTCCTACTAGCCTATCCTCTGAAGTGATTGTCGAATCCAGCGAACAGGGAAAAACACATCCGCGGAAGGATCTCTGCCCCGACAATTTCAAACCTTCAAATGTAGTCACCTTGGGTCGCACTAGGAGATCAAGCCAAGATGAGATTCCGCTTCGATTGCATATTCTATTACGTTTCTAGCATGGATAGAGCGATCGCATTCTATTCAGACGTGTTAGGATTGAAGTTGATTTCTAGGGATGTTGTTGCGCGGTTCGACATCGACGGGGTGCTGTTCGAACTCGTGCCCGGACTCGATGAGGCGAAGCCAGGGAGAGGAGGAAACGGTCGCCTATGCCTGAAGGTCGGCGATATCGGCCAAGCCATCGAATACATGAGGAGCAAGACAGACAGAGTCGGGGAAATTCGGAAAGTAGAGAACGGGAGACTGGCTTCGTGCGAGGATCCAGACGGGAACGAGATTTGCCTCTGGCAATATGACTGACCTCAGCGACGCTTCCTGGCGCGGTCTCCTTTCCGCCTCGGCCTGAGGTCTTCCAACCTACTCGCGAATTCTGGCGGAAAGCGGAATCCCCGAATCGGCGTCGCGAAGGTAAGGGTAGTAGCCTTCGGGCGTGATAACGCTGATTGTGCGTTCTCCTCAGAACTGGTCCGTGGGAGGTTCATCGATGATGGCTCCATTCTTCAATATGCGAGCGTACACTTTGTCCACGTTCGGAGTGTAGAAGTAGAGCACTACTCCCGTGCCAAGAGGGTGCTTGACCATCTGCTCACCGAACCTCCCGTGATCGTAATGTCCATGCAGCGCTTCTTCAATGTCGCCGAGAATAATCCGAGTTCCCTTGCCGACGCTACCCCACCACGCCCCCGCGAACTTCACGGAACCGTCCGGGCCGCGTACGCGGCCTTCTGGGGTGAAACCTAGCACGTGAAGATTCACTTGCGCGTGAAAGTGTGGCAAAGTTGAAACCCACAACATTTAGCTGTGGCTGCTTATTTTGATTTTGAGAATCTCAAGGAGGCCGAGTTGATGCAATATCGGAGGCCTGTAGGTTTCGGGCCGTCATCAAAGACATGTCCGAGGTGGGCGTCGCAGACGCTGCAGAGCACTTCGGTGCGTTTCATGAAAAGGCTCGTATCAGTCTCCTCTCTAACATTACTATCCGCGACGGTTGCCCAGAAGCTTGGCCAGCCGGTTCCAGACTCGAACTTCGTCTCTGAGGTGAACAGATCACTACCGCAGCAGATGCATTGGTAGATCCCTTTCTCGTGGTTGTCCCAGTAGGCTCCGCTGTACGGTCTCTCTGTACCTTTCTTGCGGGCTACCTTGAACTGCTCCGGGGTGAGTACCCGCTTCCACTCCGCCTCCGTCTTCACAACTCTTCGACTCAAGCTACTACTCACCTAGACGTAGCCCGCTTCGCTCAGGACATCCTTGTGCCCGCGTCCCATCTTGATGCTGCGCATCTGCGAAAGTGGAACGAAGCGGATTTCAGACCACCAAGGCTTCCGCGACGGGATGCGATGTACGGCGAGTTCGTAGACGAAGCAGATGTCCCAATGTTTGCGCTTCGCTCTCCTGTTCCAAAGCGAGCCGCGGCGAGTGTGAGATTGAACCATCACAAAGCGAGGTTGCCCCTTGAGCCCAGCCCATTGGCTGGTGATGCGCTGGGCTGCGTGATTCGGAGATTCCTCGATCAAGAGGTGTGTTGCGGGCAGCAGCCAAGCTCCTTCTTGTTCAAGTTTCGCGGCAAGATGCTTCGGGTATCCGCCCTTCTCGGGCCAGGCGTTGCTTCCGCGAGGGCGACAAACTAGTACGCTGTTTCCTCGTTTGGCGACTATGAAAGCTGATAGACAAACACCTGCATCATGCGTATGCGCCAGCATTTTCGGATTCCATTTGCCTAATCGGGCCCAACGCTTGGTAACGGGACGCATCTGAACGCGCCTCCGAACCCATACTGAGTGGAAGTTCAATTAAAGGTCAAGGTGGCTGTTCTGAGCAACTGGCAGGAGGAACCGCGTGGCATCTTCGAAGCTTGATCTTCGTATCTGGTCAGTGCTGTTCCTAGTCATGGTCTGCTTCGCCGCCAACAGCGTGATAACCCGATATTTGGTGCTGGGAGACCGAGTTTCACCGTTCCTTCTGACCGTAGTTAGGTTTCTCAGTGGTCTAGGTACTCTGCTTATTCTAGCGTTCATCAAGCCGGCCACCTTCCGTCACAGCAAACCACGGTTCCCTCACTTCCTTGCAGCCTTCTTTCTTGGCGCCTACGCCTTCTCAATCTCCTACGGATACCTGTTCATTCCAGTTGCCGCGGGGACCTTCGTCTTCTACACGTTCGCAGGTGGGGGCGCGATTATCAACACGTCCTCTGAACTTGGTCTCCTAGGTGCGAGAGGCCTTGCAGCATATTGCGCTTCGAAAGCAGCAGTGATAAACATGACAAGAGCTATGGCAGTGGACTTCGCTCCAAGAAACATCAGAGTAAACTGCCTTTGCCCTGGACCGGTCATGACGCCGATGTTAGAAACCTATTTTGCAAGTCAAGCAAATTCGGAAGAAACGCGAAAGAATCAGCTGCGGACTGTTCCGCTTGGCCGTTTCGGTCGACCTGAGGAAATTGCATCAGCGGCGCTTTTTCTGGCTTCCGAAGACTCTTCTTTTGTTACTGGAGCGGTACTCGTCGCAGACGGTGGGGCTACGGCAACCTACGGCCTTTGATAACTACGCGAATTCTTTCTTGATGATTGCAGACAGCTCGTCGACTATTGCAGCCGCCAGCTGCCGTCCGTTCTCCTGCGAAGCTAGCGTCGCTTTCCAAAGCACTCCCGATTTGGGTTTAATGTCCTCGGGAGAGGGGACTATTTCGTACTTAAGACTCCTAGGCGCTCTATCGTCTATGATTCTTTCGCTCCTTACAAGTTCTGGCATGAAGAACTGCATAAGTGAAGTTTCAGTTACTGACGCGTGCTCCACTTCCCAACCTGGAAATCCCTCTGGGAAGATTGAGCTCAGTACACATTCAGGCACAATGTCCCACCAGTTGACGATCAGTGCCTTGACACCTTTCGCGGAACCGACAGCGCTCTCCACGCCCTCTGTCACGTAGGTGCTGTTCTCAAAATGCCCGTTTAGAACTATGATCTTCTTGAATCCCTGTCTCACATACTCGCCAACAAGCTTCTTCACTATTTCGGTTAGGATACTGCCGGTCAGGCTCGTCGTTCCAACAAAGCTTTGGCCTCCACCACTTTTGGGCCTAGAGAAGGCACCGTAGGTAATCGGAGGGGCTATCAGTAATCGTCTTCTCTTCGCGAGCAGCTTGGCAAGTTCGAGCGGGATGTATGTATCAACGCCTAATGGGAGATGGGGCCCATGTTGTTCAACCGATCCTACAACAAGAACCAGAATGGTGTTCTTGCGGATCGCATCTTTTACCTCTGGCCACGTCAGTTCTTGAAGCATAAACCGATTAGATTCGGGCATCGACCCCCAGCCCTGACTAGTGTGCTACCACTTCGTTGTACCATTTCTGTCTCGTGCCGATCATGGCTCTCATCTTCCATTTTGTGGACTTGGGCGTAGACTCAATTGACTGGAGAAGCTTCTGCAGTCGCCCAAGGGCGGAACTTGCATTTTCTAGAATTGAGGGAGACTTCTCTAGATAACGCTCCATTTTCTTGAGATTTGTCGTAACCGTGAAATAGAAACCCCAATCTGCTGCGAGAATCCTTGAGATGTAATCGATGTTGATGGTTTCGTGTTCGCGTTCACCCACTTCATGTTCGGCAAGAAGCACTATCACATCTTTCATGTCCTTCTCGTTGACCTCCACGATCTGCATCTTCTCGAGCAAAAGGTCGGCAAGCGGAAGTGTCTGAGGCTCGATTGTGAGGCGATCGCGCAGATCGATAGTGTGACACATCTCTAGCTTGTCGAGGAAGACGTCGATCGTGCGCTTCCTTTCGGTATCATTAAATATATAGCGACCTCCTCCATATTCCTCAGCGAGGACGGTATAATCGTCCTTGATGTAGCCGAGCTCTCGAATCAGTTCCATCACCTGTTTCCTTTGACTACTCAGCGCAACGAAGTCGATGTCGGTAATCTGCCTATTGAGAACCTCGAACAGATCTGTGTATCGTGGACAATGAAGCCTGAAAGCTATTGCTCCGAGGAAGCGCAGTATTAGACCTCGTTCTCCCGCTTGTTGTTGGATTCGCAGTCCTTCTTCAAGAAAGTCCGAGTCCGCCATGCTCTAGCCAGCCGTCAGTTGATGATTGATGATCTTGTTTCCCTCAACGGTTATGAGCGCTCCTTTTAGGATTCCCTCGGAGTATTCGCTGCCAGGGTTGATGCAGAGCGTTCTGCCCAACTTAATGGTGCCCTTAGATTCGTGAATGTGTCCATGAAGTCCCAGCAATGGTTGATGACGCATGATGGCTTGACGGACTGCGAGACTACCTACCGGCATCATCTCTGGCTCTGCTCCCGATTGGAGCACTGGTTGTAGCTTTTCATCCAGCCTAGGAGCCATGTCAAGAGTCGAGTCGTATGGCGGAACATGCAAGTTGAAGATACATGTCTCAAGATTCGACACGCTTGCTATCATCTGTTCAACCTTACTTCCCAGCTCACTATCAGGGATGTCACGAGGGCATTTCCATGGTGTGATGTTCGAGTAGCCTGTGCTAATCATTTCATAGCTGCCATCTAGTTGAACAACTTTGCCTTCGCAGTTGACCACGACGTCGGACGATGTGAATTTCTCATCTATTTCAAAGATATCATCATTCCCTGGACAAACGAAAATTCTTGTTCCCGTGTTTTTGAAGCGTTCTTCCGCGAGCTTCACCCATCTTTCGACTCTCTCTGAAGTTTTCCCGTCAGGTCGCCCCCCAAGATCAAGACATCGGCATTGTAGAACTTTGCCGAATTGATGAACTTCAGGAAGCAGAGCTCCGATCCATGGGCATCAGTTGCGAAGAATAGTCTGAGTCGCTTCAAGAAACTGCACTAACCAATAGCGCTCCGCTGAAATATCGCGGCCAAAGTAGGCTGTAGTGCGGATATAAGTCTGATGAAGTCCGATATAGTTCAGAGACGCAGCTAACAAGATCTTTGCCTTTCATCGCTTGCTTTTCGTAGGTAGCGTGCCGCCTACTTCTGGTGTTTAGTCAAGAATTGTGATCCGAGGTGGACTGCCCAGTTTGTGGCCAGTTCAAGTTCATCGGGGCACATGTATGAGCTCTGGGCACCGAGGTGCGCTATGGCGGCTTGGAAAGAGGCCCTTGTACGTGTGGAGGGTTTTTCGAAAAGGATCGCAACACTTCTTCCACGCAGCAATTCGTGCGGTTCGCGCCTGCGCCAATTGCGTTTCAAATCATCCGCAGCATCAAGTATAGCATTAAGAGTTATTAGCGGAGCGCCCTTCAGTTGTTGTCAGGAGACTGATCCTTGTGAGAATAATCGATTTGACAGGAGAGATTGCGATAGACAGCTGGACTTATGGTCCGCCCTTCCCCCCAATCCAAATTGAGAAAATCGCTAAGATAGAGGAAACTGGATATGATACATACAGGCTGGTCCTCGCTGATCATGTTGGTACTCACATAGATGCTCCGTCGCACTTTTTCCCCAACACAATGGAGAGTTCTGAACTCTCACTGGAGCAACTGATAGGCGAAGCCGAACTGCTGGATTTTCAGGAGAGAAGTATGCCGCTGTCCTGCATAACTCGAGGAGAGTTCGAACGCGTGGGATCTGAGCTGAGGAAAGGGGATATCGTTGTAGTTCGGACAGGTTGGGAGAGTCACTGGCATTCCGAAGATTACGTAACCGGGACACCGTACATATCGAATGAAGCAGCGGAATGGCTCGTTGAACGCAAGGTGAAACTAGTGGCAAGCGATGTCGCTATGTTTTGCGACCCACGTATTCCACCAACTGAATTGATTCCAGACAAGATTCTGCTCAGGAACCGTATCCCTTACATCAACGGGCTAGTCAATCTGAGCGCGATTTCCAAAACACGTTTCAGATTGATAGCACTTCCCTTGAAAGTGAAGGGAGTGACAGGCGCCCCCGTGAGGGTGGTGGCAATCGAGGATTGAAACGGCTCTTACCACCGCTCTTCTGTAGCTGACAGAGTTGCAGTCAGCTCTAGAGTGGTGGGGCCGGTGGGATATGAACCCACGAATATCGTGGGGCCAATGAGAAACATTGCATGTTCCCGCCTGAGTTGGATTCCAACCGCAGGGCCTGACGTGCTTGGCTCCGCGAACACCGGATGATTGCGAGTGGCGAGTTCTTTTTGTCCGGCAATCGGACTCACGGTCCTCAGCAAGATGATGGTTTGGCGGTGGTCCAGTTGGTGGAGCTTAAAGCGCCGGGGATGTGTTCCTGGATGGCGTTGAGATCCTTTAGTTAGGGTCTCTGGAGAGTGGGGCTGTTGAGCAGTGCGGTCCTCCTAGCATGTCTAGGTAGCTGTCATCCCATTTCTTGACGCGGATTCCGTTTTGTTTCAGCGCTTCAAAGGTGGCTGTGGTTCGGGCGTAGGATATGACTGTGCCCGATTTTATGGTCACTATATTGGTTGCGCCTCGAGTTTGCTCCATCAGCGCGAGCATCAGATGCTTCATGTCGTTCTTCTCCTTCGGTTCCCCGCCCACGTAAATCAAACCGTCCTTGTCAATCTTGTCCTCTTTGATCAGGAAGTCTACGAGGCTCACCTCACGCCTCAGAAGCACGGGTTCATTTCGTTCACCCCTGACGTACACGTAGCATTGACCCGCTTTCTCGAACGCGGCGGGACCTACAACATCATGCATGGGCCTCGCATCGCGCTCCGATTGCGCCCTTGTGGCGGCCAGCAGTTTCAGCAGGAGTTTTTTCGGGGGCATGTCTTTGACTATTTCGCTCTCAAAATAGTAGGGCATGATGAGCGCCTTCCGGTTTGCTGGAAAGTTGATGACAACATCTAGGTGCATGTAGTCCAATGCTGGATAATCAGCATTGAAGACCGCGCAAACATACTTGACCTGCTTATTCGGATCAGTGGAAAATATTCTCTTGGAAAACTCTAAGAAACCTGTAAAAGTTGACCGTTGCCCGAGGCCAACTGCTATGGTCTCCTCATCAATTATCTCTGTATCGCCGCCCTCAATGTTTGGTGGCTCTGTATTTGGTATGGTTAGGTCGTTCGCGTCCCAGATTAGGCTGACATTCTTCTTCAGGACTGGGTCGGACTCGTATGCGAGTTTCACAACTTTTGGCTCAAGTAGTCTGCTGTATCTGCGCATGTTGCAGATGACCGTCCCTATCTGGGTGGTGAATGATGTGTCCCTGGTGTAAGTCCACGTTGCTCTCTTGAAGTCTGGAAGTATGACTTGATCATTTGCGTGATCGTAGTATGGCGTTGGCGGGTAGCCGTCAGTTATGTGTTCAACCGTGAGTTCAGCGGGGGATGGAGCCCGGGGATTCTCGCCCCAGAACATTTTGATTATTTCCTTTCGTTCTGCTTCCGATGCTCGTTCGATAGCCTTCCTCAGAATCGAGGTGACTTCGAACACTTGCACCCCTTCTTCCTCGAAGAACTGTCCCAGTTTCAACCATTGGTCATGTCCCCCGGCGTCGTAGTCGGCGTGGGGGCATCTGGGTAGGTATTGTAGATTTGATTCTCCGCCGACGAAGGGTAGTTTGTTCTCCCAGAAATTCCTAGTCGTGTCCTGTATGAGGGCTGCGTGAAGCGTCCCAGATTCCGATTTAACGGTCCACATGATGAAATTAGCCCCTCTTGTTCATGGCTACGTCATTGTCAGGGCCACTACGGCCTTCTCGGTGTGCATACGATTCTCAGCTTGATCCCAGACTGCAGAGTGAGGACCTTCGATGATCTCTTCAGACATCTCTTCTCCTCTATATCCGGGGAGACAGTGCATGAAGATGTAGTCTGGCTTTGCAGCTTCGGCGACATTGTGGTTCAGCTGGTATGGAGCGAAGTCGCGTATGCGTTTTTCTTTCTCCTTCTCTGGGCCTCCCATGCTGTGCCACGTATTAGCATACAGGACGTCCGCGTCCTTCACTGCCTGCTTAAGGTCGTCGGTGATTACGATCTCAGCACCAGTGTGTTTTGCCTTCTCCGTTGCGAACCTCATGATCCTTTCGTTCGGCTCGTAGCCATTTGGCCGTGCAATATGCAGTTTGAAGCCGAAGATGGAAGCGCCTACAATGAGGCTGTGGCAGACGTTCCAAAGATCACCTGCATAGCAGACCTTGACGGTGTCTAGTTGTCCTTTGTACTCAAGTATCGTTAACATGTCGGCTAGGCCTTGGCAAGGGTGCGTCAGGTCGGTTAAGGCGTTGATGACCGGGTTTTCCATGTATCTGGCAAACTCTTCGATCCGATCTTGGCCGAAGGTGCGCATGACCAGTGCATCGCAGTATCGGTCAATCGCTCGTGCAGTATCCTTTACTGGTTCTCCTCTGGCGAGCTGCATCTCATCAGGCCTCATGTAGAAACTTTGAGCGCCCAGGTGAGCGATGGCAGCTTGGAACGAGGTCCTAGTCCTCGTGGAGGGCTTCTCAAACAAAACCGCTACGGATCTACCTCGTAGATATTCATGGGGCTCATGTCTTCGCAATTTTCGTTTCAGTTCTCTCGCGGTGTCGAGAATCGTCTCGATCTCAAGTCGCGAGAAATCCATCAAAGTCAAGAAGTCGCGTCCGCGAAACATTCAGCTCAACCTCATATGATTTGGAATCATACCGGCAACACACCTAGTGTGAGACTTCCGTATAGGAACGAGTAAGTTAGGAGGGAGCCGGCGATAATGACGGTCACCCCCATGAAAACAAAGTCCCAAGCATGAAATCCCATCTCTTCCAAGTACGTTCGCTTCACTGGAGCACCGAAGGCACGGGATTCAATCGCCACATCCATGTCAGATGAACGCCGGAGCAAAGTTAGGATTAGTGGGACGAAGATTGGCAGGTACCCCTTCCGAATCTTCTTAATCAAGCCCATTGAATCGACGTCGTGGCCACGCAGTTTCTGCGCGTCGATTATTTCATGATACACCTGGTCGATCAGAGGCGTAAGCCTGATCGCCATTCCGAAAGTGAAAACGAACTTGTATGGTACCTTCATCTTTGCCATCGCCGCCATCAACTTCGACATGGGAGTGGTCATGGTTAGAACGGGTACGAGACACACAACCGCTAGGACTTTGAGGCTTATTGTAATACCGAAGATTAGTCCTTCCCACGTGAACGGATGGCCAAGAACGAAGAAGATCGGAGTCTTTCCTCTGAAATACATGAAACCGTTAACGAGAATGTAGACAACGAATACGACAGATAGCAGAACGAATACCTTCCTTAACACTGAGAGCGGGATCCCCGAGAGACGCCAAAGTACCACAGACACGATGACTATCAGTATGACAGATACCAAGTCAAACATGACTAGCGCGACGGCCCAGAAGGCTACTAACAGGAAGATCTTCGTTATGGGGTTCAGGCCGTGTACAATTGTGTCTTTCTTTATGTATTCTATCATCGCCATTTCTTTTCACCCCTTTGTCAGATTCGAATAGAGTTCATCTACTGTGAGGGAGCCGGACATGGTTGGGACGCCGATCTCGTTTGATAATTGAGTGATCTGTGGCGGGCGGAGGAAAGTCTGTTCTAAGAGCTTAGTTTGTTTGAAGATCTCACGTGTCGGTCCCTCCGCGATTATCTTTCCTAAGCCCATGACGATGATACGTTTGGCATACCTGGCCACGAGGTCCATGTCATGTGTAATCATTATCACAGTTGAGCCCGATTCGTTTAGTTGCTTAGCTATCTCGGCAAGTTCATACCTACCGCGGAAATCCTGCCCAGTTGTTGGTTCATCAAAAATTAGTATCCGGGGTTTCATGGCTATGATTGCGGCGACAGCCACTTTGCGCCGGTCCCCGAAACTCAACCTGAATGGGTAAATGTCCCTCCAAGCCTCGAGGCCTGTAGCCTTTATGGCTTCGTCGATTCGTGGTCCGATTTCGCTCTCAGGCACGCCGATGTTGCGCAGGCCGAACTCAATTTCTTCCTTAACCGACATCTGAAAGAGTTGAGTGTCGGGGTTCTGCAGCACGAGCCCTATCTTCTTAGCAAGCTCTCCCGGCCGCGCGCCTTTGATATCATTACCATCAACGACTATCCGGCCTTTCTTTGACCGCAGAATGCCAAGCAGGCATTTCACCAAGGTTGTCTTTCCGGAACCATTCTGTCCGATGAGAGCCACGAACTCGCCGTCGTAAATGGTCGCGTTGACGCCTGCCAAGGCCTCTGTCGCAGCTTGGGGATATGAGAAATGGAAGTCTTCAACCTCCACGATGGGCTTCGCTACGGATGACCTCGATGCTATCTCGACCGGAGAAGTAGTTCTGCTCACGTTCGCCTTCTGAGCTATCCCGTCGATCAAAATGTGCGCTTCAGGTATTGTGATAGGATACTTTTCGATCGGCATCCTCTCTTCCATTTTCCAAGCGAGCATCGTGACATCTGGAACCTTAACGTACACTTTCTTGAGCAAGTCTACATTCCCGAAAACTTCATGCGGCTCGCCGTCGGCAACAATCTCGCCATTGTTCAACACCACTATTCTGTCGGCGAACTCGGCAGCGGCCTCACTCTTGTGTTCAGTCATAACAACGGTCATGTTGTGTTTCTCGTTGAGGTCTTTCAGAACCCCGAAAACTTCAGTCGTTCCGACGGGGTCCAGCTGTGAGGTAGGCTCGTCCAAGACGATGATTTCGGGTTGCATGACCAAGTTGGCTGCGATGGCTAGCCGCTGCTTCTGTCCTCCGGACAGCTGCTGTGGGCTTCTGTCCTCCATTCCGTCAAGACGGACAATCTTGTTTGCCCATTGAATGCGTTTCTCGATTTCTTCACGAGGTAGGCCCAAGTTCTCTGCTGCGAATGCCACTTCCGCTTTGACGTCTGAGCAGATTAGTTGGGCTTCGGGATCTTGTAGTACTACGCCGACTTTCTGTGCCATTTCATAAACGGGCCTTTCAAAGGGGTTCAGGCCCGCTGAGGTGACCGTTCCCTCGACTGTGCCTCCGGTTATGTTCGGTATAGTTCCATTCAAAAAAAGGGAAAGGGTTGTTTTTCCTGCACCGTTTTGGCCCATGATGACTACGTACTCGCCCTTTTTGATGGCCAGGTTGATGTTCTTCAGTGCCAAGGTCCCGTCGGGATACGTGAATGAGAGGTTCGAGATTTTGATGTAATCCTCCTCCACCGACGGGCGCCAACTCATTTTTTGTCTTAGGGTTGTTACTTTCGCTTTCCAGTGGCTAGCCAGACCAGTACTAGTATTACGCCGATCATTGCGGCGATTGCTGCTGAGTAGATGTTAGTTTGCGTGGCTGTTTGGTAAGCTTCGGTTGACCAGTAGATTGTTGCCAGGCTGAGCCCTCCGTAAACAAGGAGGATCGCGCCGATTAATCCTGGGAGCGTTCGTTTGAGGTATTTCCTTCCTTCTTCGTTCATGCGTGTTTCCTCCTTCAAACGATCCCGCCGGGTGGTCTGCGAAGTCCGCTCTTGCGAAGCGCTTGAAGCACTACTACACCTACTATTGTGGATGCAACTACCATAGGTAGGGTATAGGCCCACCATGAAATCAGGTTGTCCGCTATTACGACATCTGATGGATATTTCAGAATCCCGAAGTAGATGATCTTCCAGGGAACCATCCACGCTGTGTTTGCGATGAAGTTGTAGATTAGGAGGCCTGCAAACATGTTGCGGCGAGGAGAGCCTTCCTTGATCCAGTTTGGTATGAACTTGATTCCAAGCGCAAGGAAGAGAGCGAAGCCGATGTATGTCCACAACCAACTCACCGTGTACGTTGGCTCACTTGGAGTGGCAAAGCCCGCTGCAGGGCCGGGGAAGTGGTACGGCCAGATTATGGCGACCGCAATCCACATGAGCCAGAAAGGAATTGTGAACTTTGCGTACTTCTTGTTGACGAGACCCCAGAACAATGGGATGAAGGCGCCTGAAAGGTTTGCATCAATGAAGCCGAGTGGGTAGCTTGCTGGGGAGATGAACATACCTATGAGACCACCAATTAGACCTGCGATGTACCCAGCAAATGGCCCGAGTACCATGCCCGCAATTGGCCCGAAGATTACCATCCCTACTGACAGAAAACCTCCGCCGAATATGTAGAAAATCATAGGGATAAGTGACGAGAAACCGATGAGCCCTCCGAAAAGGGCAACCCATGAAATCGGTGCACCTAGAATTGTGGCTAGTCCACGTCTTTCGTACTTTGTCAAATTTTCACCAACTGAGGGTGCTCCTTGGTGAGTATTTGACAATTTCGATTACGCAGTAAATAGAGACCTGACTCTACGTACTGCGTAGTTCGCTCAGATGAAAATTACGTAATTCGCAAAAGTTATGCTGGCGAAGTACACATAGAATACTTGGCCAAAATGATGCGTTCACTCGACGAGACAGATATCCAGATCCTGCGTGAACTTCAGGAGAACTCAAGGGCTCCGTTTGCGAAGATCGGAGCAAAGGTGGGCCTGACCGAGGGTGCGGTCCGGGCGCGAGTAAGACGACTCGTTAAGAATAACGTCATCGAACGATTTACTATCTCACTCAATCAACAGTTGACTGACGTGAGAATGCTCGCAAGAGTTGGAGTTGACGCAAACCCCTTTGACTTAAGGAAGATTGCGGCGGAGCTCGCAAAGTTCGATGAAGTCTATTTTGTGGCTGTGGCGACGGGCACACACGATATCTTAGTGGACGTGTTGACTGACGATATGGAGAGTCTGAAGAAATTTCTGATAGACAAACTGGGAAAAACGGAGTCTGTGCGTGGAAGCGACACTTCAATCGTCATGGATGTTTACAAGTGGAAGGGAAATTACCATTACAAGATCTGAAACTGAAAAGCAAATCTCCGGTGTCCTTAAGGACTAATGCTAAAGGCAATGGACGCCGGAAGTCTTTTTGTTACTGTACAACTGCCACTCGAATCGGGTTATCGGTTTTCTCTTGAAGCACGCGAAATCCGTCGTTAATCTGGTCCAGCGGTAAGCGATGCGTTATCGATTTCGAGAGGTCGAGCTTGCCTCTGGAGACGAGACGTTCAATCGCGACCAAGTCTCCGTGGCTATGGTCAATAGAGGTTACCAGCTCAACTTCTCTTAGCAAGAAGTCCAAGGAATCTAATTGAATCTGCCCAGGAGTAATTCCAACCAGGACCGCGACGCCGCCCTTTTTCACCATACTGACCGCCTCCTTGATCGTTTGGGTCGAGCCGACGAAATCGAAGGCTGCATCGACGCCACTCTGGTTCGTCCAGGCTCGAACTTGAGTAACTGGATCGCGTGATGCGGAATTCACGACTAGGTCAGCGCCAATCTCTTTCGTCCTTGCGAGTTGCTGTTCAGATATGTCGACGGCGGCGAATTTGGCGCCAATCATTTTGCTCAAAAGGGCCGCATGATAGCCCACGCCCCCAATGCCGATTAGCGCAGCGGTTTGATTCTTTTTGAGACCTGCCCGCTTGAATGCGTGGTACGGAGTCGACGCGGCGCAACCCAATACTGCGCCTTGATCAAAAGGAATGTTGCTGCTCAGCTTCACAAGGCTTCTCGCGGGTACGAGCGCGTATTCTGCGAAAGAACCGTTAACATCAAACCCGAAGAGTTTTGCATTTGAACATAAATTGTCGCGTCCACTCCTACAGTATTCGCATTTTCCACACGAGTTGACGTAATCGATAACGACTCGTTGTCCCTTCCTGAAACCTCTGACAGACCTGCCACACATTTCGATAATCCCTGCTCCCTCATGTCCCAGCGTGAGGGGGAGAGATGTTGGGGGCAATTCTCCCTTTAGCGCATGTACGTCCGAAAAACACAATCCACTCGCCTTTATTCTGACCAAAACCTCGCTTGGTCCGGGGTTTGGGAATTCAACGTCCTCGACTTTCAAAGGGGAGTTCGCCGCATACATTCTCGCGGCCTTTCCGACAGTGGTCAAAGTCAATCAACCCTGCGATTGCTCAAGGTTCCTAGTTCTGCCTTTCCTTGCCTCCGGTGTATTTGAACACCGACATCAGAAAACACACTTTCGAACCAATATCGTGGGTTCAATGCGTCCCCACACAGGCTTCTGGACCCACGACTCGTGGGACTAATATACCATTTTTAGGAGCCCGAAGGGATTTGAACCCTCGACCAGCAGGTCTCTCAGCTCGACTGTGGGTCGGGGGCTCTTCCGCGCGCTCGTCAATGCTGCGTGAACACCTTTTCTCCAGCCCTAATTTCGATGTCTAGCCAGTTCTCTTTCGGAGCAAGGGGACATACGTAGTTCTGGTTGTAGGCGCAGTACGGGTTGTACGCTTTGTTGAAATCTAGTTCATAGATACCCCGTTCATTCTCAGGTATGTCGATGTACCTACCCGCACCGTAGGTATCCGACCCTGATGTTTTGTCTCGGAATGGCGCGAAGAGCGTGTCCTCCTCTCCCTGTTGGTGAGCTGACTTGAACACCTCAAGCCGGTGCAATTTGCCATGTAGTGAGAATTCAAAGAAACCATATCGCAAGTACTGTTTTCGTTTTCCCGTGCTCGTCGTCATCGAGGTCGTTTCGGGTGAGGGATATTTGTGCAGGTGAACTTTGAAACGGTATTCTGCATTAACGGGGAAGTATCTCAAACCCGTGAACGCGTCCACTTCGACGGCCGGAATAGGTGATCCCATCGCGTGCTTGAAGGATTGATCCTTCAACTGTCTTTCGCGCTCAAGCTCGAGCCGTTTCAACTCGTTCTCACTCAAGAGCGTCTTCACCTGCACACAGCTGCCACCTAGGAATCTCTCACAAGGGCTCCGAATGCGCGGACTTTGCGTGCTCTTCGAGCTCTTCTTTTGTCTTGAAGAAAGCTTTGCAGGCCGGGCAAACATACGTTCCTTGAGACATTTCTTTCACCTCCACACAATGACGACCGATCCGTTATGTCGGTTGATAAAAGGTATTTCTGCAACGGTTGAAGCCAGCTCCAAATCAGAACAAAAGTAACAGGTTATCCAGCTTCCCGTCTGTGACTTGAGATTTCATGTCACACTCGCTGAATACGTTGTTTCCCCCTAGGACTTCGGAACATTACAGTAGGCTTCCCCGAGAATCAGAGGTCGCAAGGTTGTTCGAATTCATGGGCAAGTCATTTGCCAGAATCAAACCGATTGAGCGGGTCTGGATAAAGTTCGTTGAGAAACCGTCTGACGATATCCAGCATCTCTTCAGACGGTCTCCTCCTCCCAGGTTGAGTGTCGGGCTCTTTGCTGAGGCACAGTGCTAATCGGCGGGACACTACTTGCCGACCGCTGACGCTAAGGTTCTCATTGAGTCGGGAACGCCGTTGAGAATCTATCCTTGCTACTCAGCTGAGTTAGAGGTCAATTTTCGCCGGCATCGTAGGGTTCATGGATTGCTTCAGCACGTCGTTTGGGACAGGTCGTTCGCCTAGCCGTGGCTGATATTTTGGCTTGACGAAGCTGTGCCACTGTTCCTTCGTGTTGAAGAAGACTCTTGCTCCGCCAAGCTCGTGCTGAATTTGCGGGTAGGGTTTCTGGAATTGTGCGAGGCCGAGGCCCCAGTACCGGATGCCCGTGTAACTCTCATACGTAGCCCACCATTCCTCAACGCCGAGATTCTCGAAGGCATGCTCCATCTTCGCAAGATACATCAACGCCCCAATCCCCGCGCCCCGCTTGAACGTCATCGTGTGCAGGCTGATAGCAACCTTCTCATCCCAAAGCCTCGCGTTGGCGATCGCAGCCAACTCGCCCTCCAAGACCCCGACCAAGCAGTAGTAGTCCTTCACACGCTTTCTGAGATGTGACAGTACTTCTGCGTAAACTCGTGAGGCCACCAGATCATAGAAGTCCTTCTCGACATCCATAATCGAACGCGTAGTCTTCAAGATCACAGGCGTATCCTCAGCCGTCGCCATCCGCACCACCATCCTCTTCCCATCAGGCAGTTTCAGCAAGCGCGGCGCATACTCCTTCTTCAGAAGCGGAGATTCAGGCGGCCGCAGAATCGGCTCCAGATCCTCAACGTTAACCTTGACTTCGGTAAGCGTCACTGGACAAGGAGGCTTGAAAGACAACGTTACAGCCCACAGCCAAGCCCAACGCACATGAATTTAGCAGTTACGACACGAAATCGCCGTTGAAAAAGCAATTTCGCTTTCGATCAATTTGATGTCGATTTGAATTCTAGTTTCTCAGTGACGATCTCCGTTTCCGTGTCACCTGAGGCAATATCGTGGGCTGCGGCAAGGCCCAAAACCGCGCCTGTTGCTATGTCGAGCCCTGAGGTGTGCCCTCTTGGAAGAATCGTTTCAATGCCCCGAACGAGATCATCAGGCGCATCAGACAATTGGGATTCGACGATTGCAGCCAGCTGTTCATCCAAGAGCAATCGCTGCATGTAGTCGAGGAGCTTAGCGCTGATCCAGTTCGTTCTCTTCTCGATTATCGAGAAATCCAGCACAAATCGCGAGCGTTTGAGTTTCTCGGCAAGCGAATTATAGGAAACAAGAAATCCGCCCAACATGTCATCTCCAGATGGTGTGAATCCCGTTCCCAAGCCTACCAGGCTCTCAGCTCTCGTCCTGAATTGATCTTCGTCTCCTTCTCTGAGCGCCAAGATGCCGTCGTGCGCAAATTCGGCGGCGGTTTTGTGTGTCACACTGGTTTCGTCGAGAACGCTACCTGTCGCGTCCACGACCCGGAGAATCAGAGCTATCATTCGGACTGCTTCCCGGATTCTTGAAAGTTGGCCCACCTCCCTACTTGAGCCATCTGGGGGGGCGTAGCTTGCGGCTTCAGTCAGATCAACTGAAACCTCTCGTCCTAGTAGAATTTCTCTCGCATTGCCGCTCACTTGCTCTTGTGGCTTAATCAGCTGCTGGAGGTTGACCGTGGGTTCAATGTTGATTGTTATTGGGGATTTCAACGAGCGATTTGCTACGAATAGTAGCTCGTCGTTGATTGTCCTTACGTAGAGTGAATTGGGAAAAACGCTTGTCACCGTTCCGATTGGCTTTCTGTTCTTCTCTCTGAGTATCTGGGCTGCGAGTGAGCCGATGCAGCTGGCCTTGAGTCGGGTGTGCAACCGTTGTGCCTTACAGGCCGTATTTCTGTGCGTATGATTTGAGGGCTTGTTTGAAGATTTCGAGTGGGAAGGAGACCATGCCGGCTCCTACCTGGCCGATGCCTGCTTCCTTGTGGGCTATGCCGGTGTTTATGGTCGGCGTAATGCCTGTTCTGACGACTTTGCGAAGGTCAATGCCTGTTGGTGTGCCTTGGAAGTCGAGGAAGGGTATGATGAAATTCCTGTTCTTCGCGCAAGTGATCTCATACATCTTCTGCGTGTTTTCGATCGCATAAGCTACTGAGCCGCCGACCCATGAAACAATACCGGGGGCAGCTGCCATCGCGAACCCCCCGTAACCAGCAGTTTCGGTGATCGCGCTGTCCCCTAAGTCTGGGTTGGCGTCCTTTTCTGTGAAACCGGGGAACCACACTCCCTTCGGGACTGGAGCAGGGCCAGTGAACCATTCGTTCTCGAGTCCGCTGACCCATATCCCTGCGTCGGTTCCGTTTCGCGTCAAGACGGTCACGATGGTGCTGTACTTGATCTTGTGAGCTGCTAGAGTGATAGCCTTACCACTAGCCATGCCGAGGTTAAGGAGGGTGAAGTTGTTCTGGGCCATGAAATTGTAGGTCTCGACGAGAGTGCTCCTGTCTAGGCCGGTCTGTATCAGGTATGGAGTGATCTCTTTGAGGAAGAGTGAAGTTGCGGCGTTGTATCGGTTGTGGCAGTCATCACCCATTGTTAGGGCTTGAGTTATGATCGGCTTCATAGCAACCCCGTTCTTGTCCTTCTTTATCGCGTTGATCGTTGCCTCAAGTGCTGGCGCGAGCGTGTCGCGTATCCAAGCGAGTCTCTTGATCACCTCTTCCGAGTATGCCCCATACCTCAGAACCTTCCCAATCCCTTCGTTGAAGTTCGAGTACGTATTCGAACCGAATTTGCTATCATGAACTACATACACCGGCATGCTCGCAGAGATAATCCCAGCCATCGGACCAACCGCGTCGTGATGATGATTCGGAACAAACTCGATGTGTCCTGACTTGGCCAACTTTTCTGCTTCGGTCTGGTTCTCAGCCCACCCTTCGTAGATCGCCGCACCAACCACTGCTCCTCTCATCGGGCCACTCATGCGATCCCATTGGATTGGTGGCCCAGCGTGCAGAAGCATTCGACTCTTCATTCCCGGAATGACCTTGCGAGCCTCTCCAACGCCGACCCAAACCGGGTCGGCTTCCATCATCCTGTCGACTGCCTGCTGATTCGCTTTCTCGATTTCCGATTTGATCTCGGCGGAAGGCAAGAACAGTTCACGCGGTCGGTGTGCCTCGCCAAAGTATAAGGCGATTTTGGCGAGCTACCACCCATGCGAATGGAAATCGAAGCTAAGCATTAATTCTCGAAGCAGGTGTGTCATCGCTGATGTTGTGATCCGGATTCTGAGCGACAGGATTGTGAGTTATGATGAGCTTCGTAAGAAACATCGTGAAGAGGAATTTCCATCGAGACTCCGTCCAACTCCTTCACCTATCTGACGAGGCGAAGAAGATTGAAGGAATCAAAGACGCCGCCGTCGTGATGGCAACTCCCACTAACAAAGAGATTCTAAAGAAACTCGGTCTCCTCACGGACGATGGCAAAGCCGCGTCAGAGAACGACATGATTCTTGCTGTCATGGCTGAATCTCCGCACGGAATTGGGAAAGCCCTGCAACAAATAGAGGAGATGGTCCTGAAGCCGCCCGTCGCGAAAGGGGGAAAGAGATTCTACGGCCTCGACGCCGCACTCGAAGCCGTCCCAGACGCGAGCCTAGCTGTCGTTTCTGTGCCCGGCGAGTACGCCAGAGAGATAGTCCTCAAAGTATTGGACAAGGGACTGAGCGTCCACCTGTTCAGTGACCACGTTTCACCTGAACATGAGCTCGAGTTGAAGCAGTATGCCAGGCAGAAAGGCCTGCTCGTGATGGGGCCTGGAGCTGGTACCTCGATCATCGCAGGCAAAGCAGTTGCGTTCGCCAATGTCGTCAAGAAAGGCCGAACCGGGATCGTTGCCGCGGCCGGGACAGGATTGCAGGAAATCAGTGTCCTGCTCAGCGAGGCGGGGGTTGGAGTTTCAGCGGGAATAGGGACCGGAGGCGGGGACGTGAAATCCAAGATCGGGGGCCTAATGATGATTCAGTCAATTGACGCTCTGGAGCGCGATGCCGAGACAGACACCGTTGTCGTCGTCTCTAAACCGCCTGATGTAGACGTAGAGAAACACTTGCTTAATCACATCGCCGACAAGACAAAGAAGCGATACATTGTGTGCTTCCTCGGCCCGGAGAACTACAAGATCCCCCCCTCAGCTCAAAGCAGGATTAGGGGAACAAAGACTCTGCACGCGGCGTTCTTGGAGGCAACTCGAAGTGTGAATCGCGGCCATGAGCTGGCGAAGTTCGAAATGGCTCCAGGCGAACTGGTCTCCTTAGCGAACAAGACCTCCACGAGTTTGAATGGCAGGCAGATGTACATTCGAGGACTGTACACAGGTGGGACGCTGGCTTACGAGACGCTCATCATACTCCATCGTCTGATCGGTGACGTGTATTCGAATGCGCCAATCGATCCGAAACTGAAACTCGCTGACTCTTATCGAAGCGTGAAGGACTCCGTCGTGGATCTTGGCGAGGAGGAATTCACGAGC
>Ga0315268_10002459_pt1 | contig 20821 bp, 19 predicted proteins | sample C1_top_MG_FD_204535 | JGI IMG/M metagenome (GOLD analysis project Ga0315268, IMG submission 204535) | Sediment microbial communities from Yellowstone Lake, YNP, Wyoming, USA - C1_top | ecosystem: Environmental > Aquatic > Freshwater > Lake > Sediment | place: USA: Wyoming | collected 2017-08-01
ACTGGGGGGCGCAGACGCAGCGCTCGCTCATCCACTTCAACATCGGCCGCGACACCATGCCGCCGGAGCTGATCCGCGCCTTCGGCATCCTGAAGAAGGCATGCGCGCTGGTCAACCAGGACCTGGGCAAGCTGCCCGCGGACAAGGCCAAGCTCATCGTGCAGGCGGCCGACGAGGTGATCGCCGGCAAGCTGAACGAGCAGTTCCCGCTGCGCATATGGCAGACCGGCAGCGGCACCCAGACCAACATGAACGTCAACGAAGTCATCTCCAACCGCGCCATCGAACTGGCCGGCGGCGAGATGGGCTCCAAGAAGCCGATCCATCCTAACGACGACGTTAACAAATCGCAGTCGTCCAACGACACCTTCCCGGCCGCCATGCACATTGCCGCGGCGGAGCGGGTGCAGCGGGCGCTGATCCCAGCCATCCAGACCGTGGTGGACGCGCTCAAGGCCAAGGAGAAAGAGTTCGCCAGCGTGGTCAAGATCGGGCGCACCCACCTGCAGGACGCGGTGCCGCTGACCGTGGGGCAGGAGTTTTCCGGCTGGCGCAGCATGCTGGAGCGGGACATCGAGCGCCTGAAGCAGGTGCTGCAAGGGCTGTACGACCTGGCCATCGGCGGCACCGCGGTGGGCACGGGGCTGAACGCGCATCCGGAATTCGCCGAGCGCGCGGCCAAGAAGATCGCCGAGCTGACCGGGCTTCCCTTCCGCTCGCACCCCAACAAGTTCGCGGCCCTGGCGGCCCACGACGAGATCATCTTCGCGCAGGGCGCGCTGGAGACCCTGGGGGCATCGCTGATGAAGATCGCCAACGACATCCGCTGGCTGGCTTCCGGCCCGCGCTGCGGCCTGGGCGAGCTGGTCATCCCGGAGAACGAGCCGGGGTCGTCGATCATGCCGGGCAAGGTGAACCCCACGCAGTGCGAAGCCATGACCATGGTGGCGGCGCAGGTGCACGGGGCCACCGCCGCCGTGGGCTTTGCCGGCTCGCAGGGCAACTTCGAGCTCAACGTCTTCAAGCCGGTGATCATTTACAACTTCCTGCACTCGGTAACGCTGATCACCGACGCCACCCACGGCTTCGTCGAGTTCATGATCAACGGCATTCAACTGGACCGCGAGCGCATCGACCACAACGTGAAGAATTCGCTCATGCTGGTGACCGCGCTGACCCCCAAGATCGGATACGACAAGGCAGCCAAGGTGGCGCACACGGCGCACGTGGAGCACAGCAGCCTGCGCGAAGCGGCGCTCAAGCTGGGCTATCTGTCCGGGGAGGAGTTCGACCAGATCGTGAAGCCGGAGACCATGACGCACCCGTAAGGCGCAAGGCTCAAGGCTTTAGGCTTTAGGCGGAAAACCAGTTGGCCGCGGATTAACGCGGATAAACGCGGATCAACCATACAAACCTGAGAATTGTAGGTGGTGGGTCCCGGGAAACTACGTGGCGGCAGCCGCCCTCGGCTGCCGCAAGCAAAGCAAACGCGCCCAAACTTTCGGGCGCGTTTCGCGTCTGCTTCACCCGCGGCTATTTTCAATACGCCCAGCGCAGCAGGGTGGCGCCGGTGGTGAAGCCGGCGCCGACGGCCGCCAGCAGGACCAGGTCGCCCTTCTTCAGGCGGCCCTGCTCGCGGGCGGTGTGCATGGCCAGCGGAATGGTCCCGGCAGTCGTATTGCCGTACTGGTCGATGTTGACGATGGTGGCATCGGGGCGCAGGCCGAGGCGAACGGAGGTGGCGGAGATGATGCGCAGGTTGGCCTGGTGCGGAATGAAGCAATCCACGTCCTTGCCGGTAAGCCCGTTGCGCTTGAGCAGGCGGTCGCAGCAGTCGGCCAGATTGCGCACCGCATACTTGAAGACGGCCTGCCCGTCCTGGTGAACGTAGTGCATGCGCTTGTCCACGGTCTCGTGGCTGGAAGGATGCAGGCTGCCGCCCCCGGGCATGTAGAGCGAACAGGCCCCGCCGCCGTCCACGTAGTGCAGAAAGTCAATCAGGCCGGCGTCCTCGCCGTCGGCGGCGGGCTCCAGCAGCACCGCGCCCGCGCCGTCGCCGAACAGCACGCAGGTGGCGCGATCGGTGTAATCGAGAATCGACGACATGGTGTCGGCGCCGATCACCAGCACGCGCTGGTGGGCACCCGAGTTGATGAACTGGGCGCCGGTCTGGAGCGCGTAGACGAAGGCGGAGCAGGCGGCCGACAGGTCGAACCCCCAGGCGCCCTTGGCCCCCAGCTTGTGCTGCACCAGGCAGGCGGTGGCGGGAAACAACATGTCGGGCGTCACGGTGCCGACCACGATGACTTCCACTTCCCCGGGCGAAATGCCGCGCTCGGCCAGGGCCCGGCGCGCCGCCTCGGCGGCCAGATCGCTGGTCGCCATCCCGTTTTCCACGATGTGGCGCTCGCGGATGCCGGTGCGCTCGATGATCCACTGGTCGCTGGTTTCGACCATCTTTTCCAAATCCTGGTTGGTGAGGACGCGCGGTGGAACGTAGATGCCCAATGCTGTGATCTTCGCCCGGATGGGATGGCTCAATGGTTCCTCTCCTGAAAAAACGTTCTATTTTGCAGGATGGAAAAAGAATTAGCAATTAGCGATTAGCAATTAGCAATCAGCTCGCAACCTCAACGTTATCGCCAGCCGCTAATCGCTAATTGCCAATCGCTAATCGCTGCAACAAAGCCGGGCACCGGTGATCCCGCTGCACACGCAAGAGCCCGTTACCGTTGCTTCCTTCCGGACCTGGCGGGATTGGCGGGAATGCGTCGCGCGGGGCCGATGCCCGACACGTTTGATTTTACCATCAGGCCCGGGCGGGCTTCTGGAACTGCGGAATTGCCGAATTGATAAGAAACGCAGGACACCCGTCATTTCTGCAATTCCGCACTTCCGCAATTCGGCAATTGGTAAACTCTCTTCCATTCTCCCGCGATGTGTCGAACAATAGCGGTCGTGGCGCAGAGCGGCAATGTCGAGTTCCTGTCCATCCTGAAAGCGCCGGCGCCGGCGGCGCGCGCCGGGTTCCGCAGCGCCATCGATCGCTACTTCGAGGCCTCGCTGTACCTGTTGATCGTGACCGGCTTCATCACCCTGACCAGCACCGGGCGGCTGGACGCGCTCTCGATAGTGGCGGTCGGCAGCGCGCTGGCGTTGCGCGGCTGGCTGCTGCTGCGCGGCCGCGCCCTGGTCATCCCGGAGCGCTGGACCTCGTACCTGACGCTGGTTTACGTGCTGTTCTACGCCGCCGACGTGTTCCTGGTGTCGGGCAGCTTCGTCAGCGCCACCGTGCACCTGGTGCTGTTCAGCATGGTGGTGAAGATTTTTTCGGTGCAACGCGAGCGCGACCACCTCTACCTGGCGATCCTGTCGTTTCTGGAAGTGCTGGCGGCGGCGGTGCTGACCGTGGACACGGTGTTCCTGGCCAGCTTCTGCGTGTTCCTGCTGCTGGCGGTGAGCACGTTCGTCAGCATGGAGATGAAGCGCTCGGCGGCGGCGGCCAGCGGCCCGCTGCCCACGCCTTCGGTGGCGCGTCCGCGGCGGCGGCTGGCGGTGTCGCTTTCCACCAGCGCCCTGGCGCTGATGCTGGCGATTTTCCTGGGCACGGCGGGGATTTTTTTCATCCTGCCGCGGCTCTCCGCCGGCTACCTGAGCGCCTACGCGCCGCGCAACGAGTTCGTCAGCGGCTTCAGCGACCACGTGCGGCTGGGGCAGATCGGCGAAATCAAGCAGTCCGATCAGGTGGTGATGCACATACAGATCGAAAACGACCGCGGCGGCTTCGCCGACCTGAAATGGCGCGGCCTTGCGCTGGCCAACTTCGACGGCAAAGCCTGGCAGAATTTCGGCTTTGCCCCGGAGGTGCTGGGGCCGCAGGGCCGCTACGACCGCGTCGGACAGGCGATCGGCGCCCTGCGCTTCGATCTGGCGCGCAGCCAGGCCACGGCGCGCAACCTGCCGGCCGCGCGTCCTGAAATGCGCGGCGCGCGGGTGCTCTCCTACCGCGTGGTCATGGAGCCGATCGGCACCAACGTGCTGTTCCTGGCGCCGGTGCCGGTCAGCCTGGCCGGGCGCCTGCGCGAGATCGGCGTGGACGAGAACGGCGCGGTCTTCAACCTGGACCGCAGCCGGCTCACCGAAAGCTACAGCGCGTTTTCCATCCTGCCGCAGCCCACGCCGGCGCAGTTGCGCGGAGCGGCTGTTCCCTACCCGGTGGGCACAGATGCCTACCTGCAACTGCCCAGAGTCGATGCTCGCGTGCGGGAACTGGCACGGCAGATCACGGAGGCCAAGCCCACGAGCTACGAAAAAGCGGCCGCTCTGGAGAACTACCTGCGAACGCATTACGGCTATACCCTGCAGATGGGGAGCGCGCCGCCCGCCGATCCGCTGGCCTACTTCCTTTTCCAGCGCAAGGAGGGCCACTGCGAGTATTTCGCCTCGGCGATGGCAGTGATGCTGCGCACGCTGGGGATTCCGTCGCGCATCGTGAACGGCTTCCGCACCGGTGAATACAATGACCTGACCGGCAGCTACATCATCCGCGGGCGCGACGCGCACTCCTGGGTGGAAGCTTACATTCCGGGCTACGCCTGGGTGACCTTCGACCCCACCCCCGCCGATCCCAAGCCCTTCGCCGGCAGCATGCACCGGCTGGCGCTTTACCTGGATGCGGCGCGCGAGTTCTGGCGCGAGTGGGTGATCAATTACGACTTCCTGCACCAGCAGACGGTGGCCCACAGCACGCTGGCGCGCGGGCGCGGGATGGGCGACCGCGCCCGGCTGTGGCTGCGGCGGCATTACCTCGAGCTGCTGGGCCGGGCCCGCCGCATCCACGGCCAGGCCGAGCGCGCCCCACGCACCTGGGCCATGGGCGGCCTGGCCCTGGTGGTGATTGCCGCTCTGCTGGTGAACGCGCCCCGGTTGTGGCGTGCCGCCCGCTATGCGCGGCTGGCGCGCAATCCGCGGCGCACCCCGCAGGCCGCCGCCAGCATCTGGTACCTGCGCATGACGCGGCGCCTGGCACGCAGCGGCTATCCCAAGCAGCCGGCGCAGACCCCGGGCGAGTTCGTCGCCGCCATCGCCGATCCCCTGCTGCAAAGCCGGGTGCGCGCGTTCACGCGGCATTACGAAAGCGCGCGCTTCGGGCTCTCGGCGGACGACGCGGTGCGGTTGCCGGAGTTGTACGAGGAGATCAAGGGGAAGTAGAAGGTTTCAGGGTTTGAAGGTTTCAACGTCAAGCCCACTCAGCATGACGCCATCACTGCGGAGGCGTTTCGCCCAGTCGCACACCGCAATCCTGCCATTTCCGCTAGAATCGACCTACGTGCTGCATGCCTGAGAAGATCGCCACTCCAGAACAATCCAGGACTTCTGCCGCCGACCAGGGCGTGGCGCGCCCGCAGAAGATCGGTTTCGTGTCGCTGGGCTGCCCCAAGAACCTGGTGGACAGCGAGGTCATGATGGGCCTGCTGGCGCGCGCCGGGGCCCAGATCACGCCGCGCGCCGAGGACGCCGACGTGATCGTGGTCAACACCTGCTCGTTTATCGACACGGCGCAGCAGGAGTCGGTGGACGCCATCCTCGAGATGGCGCGGCACAAGAGCCAGGGCCGCGCGCGCAAGCTGGTGGTGGCCGGCTGCCTGGTGGAACGCTTCCGCAACCAGATCCGGAAAGACATCCCGGAAGTGGACGCGGTGGTGGGGACGGGAGAGCTGGAGAAAATTCTGGAAGCGGCAGGGTGTGTGGCGCCGGATTTTAATCCGGCGCACGCCGGAATGAATTCCGGCGCTACACCTTCGCGGCGCGCGCCACACACGCCACTTGTCGTCCTGAACCGTGCCGGCCGCCCCGAAGGGCAGGCGCGGGAGCGCCACGGACGCTTCTCGCGCCAGGGCTGGGACGGCGCCATCGCCGATCTGCCCAATTATCTTTACGACGACACTACCCCACGGCTGCTGGCCACGCCGCGCGCCACCGCGTACATCAAGATCGCCGAGGGCTGCGATCACCCGTGCAGCTTCTGCATCATCCCGCAGCTTCGCGGCAGGTTCCGCTCGCGCCGCTTTGAGTCTGTGATCCTGGAAGCCGAGCGCCTGGCGGCCGCGGGCGTGCGCGAGGTCACGCTCATCGGCCAGGACACCACCTGCTACGGCGAGGATCTCGGCCTGAAGGACGGCCTGGCGCTGCTGCTGGAACGGCTGGCGCGCGTTCAAGGGCTGCGCTGGGTGCGCTTCCTCTACGCCTACCCGAACAAGATCACCGGGCGGCTGCTGGAGACGATCGCGGCGCACCAGAACATCTGCTCTTACCTGGACGTGCCGCTGCAACATGCGTCGGCGGCGGTGTTGAAGCGCATGAAGCGCGGCGGCAGCGGCGAGCTGTTCCTGCGCGCGCTCGAGAAGATGCGCCGCACCGTGCCCGAGCTGACGCTGCGGACGTCGTTCATCGTCGGCTTCCCCGGCGAGACGGAGCGCGATTTCCAGCAGTTGTGCGAGTTCGTGCGCGCGGCCCAGTTCGACTGGCTGGGCGTGTTCGGCTATTCCCGCCAGCAGGGCGCCGGGGCCCACGCGCTGGACAAGCAACGTGGCGGCAGCCGCCCCCGGCTGCCGCTGGTGCCGGAGGCGGAAATCGAGCGCCGCCGCCGCAAGCTCATGCAGCTACAGCAGCGCATCAGCCGCCGGCGCAAGCGCGCGCTGCTGGGGCGCGAGTTCGACCTGCTGCTGGAAGGGCCCTCGGGCGAAACCGAACTGCTGTGGGAAGGACGCACCCCGATGCACGCGCCCGAGATCGACGGCAAGGTGTTCATCAACGACTTTGAAGACGAGCGGCAACTGGCGCCGGGAACATTTCACCGCTGCCGGATCACGGAAGCGCACGATTACGATCTGGTCGCGCGCCTGATTTAGTCCACCACGGAGGCACGGAGACACGGAGGAACTGCAAAATGAGTTGCGATTGCCGATTGCTCTTCCTCTGCGATTTCTGACTGACCGAAAGCCTGCCCCGCAGGGGCCGATGAGAATAGCCCAGCACTTCAGTGCTGGGGACCCAGAGCGACACAGTTCGGAGTCCCGGAGGGGACGGGCTGAGCCGTTCCTCTCGGTCGTGCCTACGGCACTTGAACCGAATGTCGAAGGCCACCCAGGACTGAAGTCCTGGGCTATTTTCACTTCGTGCCTTCGGCACGGGTGGAGTTGATGTGAGCGCGCCCGATCCACCAAATGCGTTTTCCAGTCACCCGATTCCGCAGTTACCCGATTCCGCAATTACCCGATTCCGCAATTACCCGATTCCGCAGTTACCCGATTCCGCAACTACCCGATTCCGCAACTACCCGATTCCGCAATCCGCTTGCCGCATCCCATACAATATTCAGCCATGCCCCGACGCGTGCGCAGCTTGCGTTGCCCGACCTGCAAGAAGCTGGTGCTTCGTAATGCGCCCGGCTTCCCTTTTTGCAGCCAGCGCTGCCGGCTGATTGATCTGGGCAAGTGGGCCAGCGGCGGGTACGTGATTTCGATCCCGGTCGAGGAAGCCGATCCGTATGGCGAGGGGTACACCCCTCGGAATGACACCAGCGAAAGACTTCAGGACAATTCAAAACAAAATGACCGAAAGCGCTCCTGAACTCGCCCGGCCGGACGCCAGGCCGGCGGCGCCCGCCTGGGCACGGATGATCGCCACTTTTTTCGGCGCCGGACGCCTGCAGCCCGGGCCGGGGACCTGGGCGTCGGCGGCAACGGTTGTCCTCTGGGGCGTTGCGGCGCCGGCCATCGCGCCCGCTTGGCAGGCGGCGGCGGCGGCCTTGGCGGCGGCGGCGGTCACCGGCATTGGCATTCCGGCGTCCACCAGGGTGGCCCGCGCCAGCGGCGACAAAGATCCCGGCTTCGTGGTCATCGACGAAGTCGCCGGCCAACTTATCACGCTCATCGGTGCGCCCCTTCATTGGAAAACCCTGCTCGCCGGTCTTATACTTTTTCGTGCCTTCGACATCGTCAAGCCGCCGCCGCTGCGCCGCCTGGAGCGCCTGCCGGAAGGCACGGGCATCATGCTGGACGACGTGGGGGCGGGGCTGTATGCGCTGGCGGCGCTGCACGGGCTGCGCCATTTCGGCCTGCTGCCCTGAGGCGCGTCCCTCAGCGCTGTGACGCATCTAACCAGGGACATGGGGAACGAGCGCGTAATGGGAATTTCCGACCGTTTGCTGGGGAAGAAGAACGTCAACGGCAAGCCGCGCATAGACCGATTGGAGCCGGCGGCCGCCCTGCCCGGCGCTGAGATCCGGATTGTCGGCGCCGGCCTGCGCCCGCATGAGCTGCGCCGGCCGCGGGTGCAGTTCGGCGACGTGGAAGGCGCGGTGGTCATCAGTTCGGAGCAGTTCCTGGTGGCCCGCGTCCCTGAAGGCGCGCACTCCGGGCCGGTCACGGTGGACGCCAACGGCCAACCCAGCAATCCGCACGACATCCGCGTGGCCGTCACCATCGCGGAGAATTTGCACCCGGTAGCCAATCCCGCCCTCGACCTGGAAGGCAACATCTACGCCACCTTCTCCGGCTCGCGCGGGCAAAAGGTGCCGGTGGCCATCTACAAGATCGACACCAACTACGAAGTCAAACCGTTTCTGGCGGAGATGATGAACGCCACCGCCATCGCCTTCGACCGCGAGGGACAGATGTACGTCAGCTCGCGTTACGACGGGGCGGTGTATCGGGTGGCGCCGAACGGCACCATGTCGGCTTACGCGGAAGGCATGGGCGTGGCGACCGGGCTGGCCTTCGACCGCGAGCAGAACCTGTACCTCGGCGACCGCAGCGGCACCATCTTCAAAATCGCGCGCGACCGGCAGATTTTTGTCTTTGCCACGCTGGAGCCGAGCGTGTCGGCCTACCACCTGGCGTTCAGCCCCAACGGCAATCTCTACGTCAGCGGGCCCACCACGTCGAGCTTCGATGCCCTCTATCAGATCGACCCGCACGGCAGCACTTCGGTGTTTTACCGCGGCCTGGGCCGGCCGCAGGGGCTGGCGTTCGACGTGAACGGCAACCTGTACGTGGCGGCCTCGCTCGCCGGGAAGCGCGGCATCGTCAGGGTGACGCCCGACAAGCAGGCCTCGCTGGTGGTCGCGGGACAGAATCTGGTCGGGCTGGCGTTCGCTCCCGGCCGCGCCGCCGTGCTGGCCACCACCAGCGCCATCCATCATCTCTCGTGGGACATTCAGGGACACCCGCTGGTGGCTAGCTAGTCGATGGCCGATGGTCGATGGCCGATGGTCGATGGCCGATGGTCGATGGCCGATGGCCGATGGTCGATGGCCGATGGCCGATGGTCGATGGCCGATGGCCGATGGTCGATGGCCGATGGCTAACAAGCGCAGGCGATCCCATCAGCCATCGACCATCGACCATCGACCATCGACCGGTTTAGACTTCCAGCGTGACCGCCGAGATCATCGCCGTCGGCTCTGAGCTGCTGACGCCGTTTTTCCAGGACACCAATTCCCTCTACTTGACGGAAAAGCTCAACCAGTTGGGCGTGGAGGTCGCCTTCAAGACGGTGGTCGGCGACAACCGCGAGCAGCTCACGCAGGCGGCGCGCATTGCGCTGGGCCGCGCCGACATCCTCATTTTCATGGGCGGCCTGGGGCCCACCGAGGACGACCTGACGCGCCAGTGCGTAGCCGCCGCGCTGGGACGGGAGATTCACCGCGACCCGGCGCTGATCGCGGAAATGTACGCGCGCTTCGCCGCCTACCGCCGCAAGATGCCGCCGAACAACGAATCGCAGGCAGATGTCATCGAGGGCGCCAGCGTACTTCACAACCTGCTAGGCACCGCGCCCGGGCAGTGGATCGAGGCCGTGCACGAAGGCCAGGCGCGGATTGTCATGCTGCTGCCGGGCCCCCCGCACGAGATCAGGCCCATGTTCGACCAGCAGTGCCTGGAGCGGCTGCGGGCGCGCCTGCCGCAGCAGTTCATCGCCACGCGCGTGCTCAAGATCGCGATGATGCCGGAATCGGAGTGCGACCTGCGCGCCGCGCCCATTTACACCCGCTACACCGACGTGCAGACCACCATCCTGGCCGGGGCGGGTGACATCCAGCTCCGCCTCCGCGCCCGCGCCGATTCGCTCCTGGCGGCGCAGCAACGGGTGGACGCGCTGGCCGGCGAACTGGAAGACGAACTGGACGACGCGGTCTATTCTTCCCAGGGCGAGTCGCTGGAGCAGATTGTGGGCTACTACCTGCAAATGCGCGGCGCGACCCTCGCCGTGGCCGAATCCTGCACCGGCGGCATGCTCGGCCAGCGCATCAGCAGCGTGAGCGGGAGCTCGCGCTATTTTCTCGGCGGCGCCATCGTCTACGCCAACGACATGAAGACGCTGTTCGCCAACGTGCCGCCCATGCTGATCGCGCAGCACGGGGCGGTGAGCGCCGAGGTGGCTGCGGCAATGGCGGAGGGCATCCGCGAGGAGTGCCGCGCCACGGTGGGCGTGGGCATCACGGGTATTGCCGGCCCCACCGGGGGCGCCCCGGAAAAGCCCGTCGGGCTTGTGTTCCACGCGGTCTGCGACGGCAAGCGCACCAACCTGGTGGAGCGCAAGTTTCCCGGCGATCGCGACCGCATACGCTGGTGGGCCACGCAGCAGGCGCTGGACATGGTGAGGCGAATCCTGATGTGAGAGATTTCAGATTTAAGATTTCAGATTTAAGATTGGCGGCGTTCCCACAAATCTGAAATCTGAAATCTGAAATCTCACAGGCATGAGAATTTTCATCGCCATCGATATCGACGAACCCATCCGCCAGCGCATTGCGCGTTTCCTCGAAGGCGTGCGCGGCTTCGCCCCCGACGTGCGCTGGGTGAAGCCCGAGTCGTTCCACGTCACCTTGAAGTTCGTCGGCGAGCAATCGGCGGAACAGGTGGAGCAGATCAAGCGCGCCCTGGCCGGCGTCCGCGGGGTCCCCACAACGATCGGCTTTGGCGGCGCCGGCTTTTTTCCCAACCCCAAAGCGGCGCGCGTGTTCTGGGTCGGGATGCAGGCCGACGAGAATCTGGCGGCGCTGGCCGGCAAGGTGGACCAGGCCACGGCCGCGCTCGGCATTCCCCGCGAGCAGCGGGCGTTCTCGCCGCACCTGACGCTGGCGCGCGGCGGCTCCGGCGCATCGCAACGCAAACCTTGCGGCCAAGCCGACGCCATCTTCCGCCGGTTGCAGGAGAAATTGGCGGGGCTGCCGCCGCCCGGGTTCGGTACAATGACCGCGCGCGAATTTTTCCTGTACGAGAGCAAGCTTTCCCCAGCCGGGGCGCGCTACACCAAGCTGCAGGCGTTTCCGCTGGAATAGTTGGCAGTTGTCAGTTGCCAGTTGTCAGCGACCGGCCGGCAACTGACAACTAGCAACTGACAACTAGCAACTGGCAACTGTTTTTGGCTGACAACTGACAACCAGCAACTGGCAACTGTTTTTCATGGCCATCCACTTCCTCATCCCGCTGCTCGCCTACCTGCTGGGGTCGATTCCCTTCGGCTACATCCTGGTGCGCGTGTTTCGCGGCGAGGACGTGCGCCGGGCGGGCAGCGGCAACATCGGCGCCACCAATGTGGCAAGAAAAGCGCCGGGGCTGGGCGTGGCGACGCTGCTTCTGGATGCCGGCAAGGGGTTCGCCGCCGTGTGGCTGGCCACGTTGGTCGCCCTGCAGCGTCATCGCGTTCATTCCTGGAGGGAAGCCTATTTCCTGGCCGCGATGGCAGCCGTGTTCGCCATTCTTGGGCACGTCTTCCCCGTCTGGCTGAAGTTCAAAGGTGGCAAAGGCGTCGCCACCGGGGTGGGCGCATTCGTCGCGCTGGCGCCCAAAGCGGTGCTCATCGCGCTGGTGATCTTTGTCGCCATGGTGGCGGCGTTTCGCTACATTTCGCTCGGCTCCATCGTGGCCACAGCGGCATTCCCGCTATTCGCATGGCTGTTGTATCGGTATCAGGCCTCGCCCGCGGTTATTGCCGCCATGGTGGCCGCTTCGGCGTTGATTATCCTCAAGCATAAGGACAACATTCGCCGTTTGCTGGCCGGCACGGAACATCGTTTTGAGCTGAAACACAGATGAGCCAGATCGCCATCATCGGCGCGGGGGCATGGGGCACGGCGATTTCCATCCTGCTGGCGCGCCGAGGCGCCCACCAGGTGCGCCTGTGGGCGTATGAAAAGGAAGTGTGCGAATCCATCACGGCGCGCCGGGTGAACGAAATCTTTCTGCCCGGCCTGCAGATACCGGCGGCGGTCACGCCCACCAACAGCCTGCCCGAGGCGCTGGACGGCGCCGCCATGGTGGTCAGCGTGATGCCCTCGCATCACTGCCGCGGGCTGTTCCGGCTGATGGCGCCGCACCTGAAGCCGCCCACGATGGTCGTCAGCGCCACCAAGGGAATCGAAAATGAAAGCCTGCTGCGCATGTCGCAGGTGATCGGCGAAGTTCTGCGCCAGAGCATGCGCGAGCCGCGCATCGGGGCGCTGAGCGGGCCGTCGTTCGCCAGGGAGGTGGCGCGCGGCGATCCCACCGCGATCACCATCGCCTCGCCCGACGCCGAGCTGGCCGCAACCGTGCAGCGCGAATTCAGCGAGCCTTGCTTCCGCGTCTACACCAACGACGACGTCATCGGGGTGGAACTGGGCGGGGCCTTGAAGAACGTGATCGCCATCGCCGCCGGCGTGTGCGACGGACTGGGGCTGGGGCACAACACCATCGCCGCCCTCATCACCCGCGGGCTGGCCGAGATGGCGCGGCTGGCCGTGGCTTGCGGCGCCCGCGCCGACACCATGGCCGGGCTGGCCGGCATGGGCGACCTGGTCTTGACCTGCACCGGAGGCCTGTCGCGCAACCGCAGCGTCGGCGTGGAACTGGGCCGCGGGCGCAACCTCCCTGAGATTATCGCCGGCATGCACGGCATGGTGGCCGAGGGCGTGCTCACCACCAGCGCCGCGGTCGGCCTGGCGCGCAAGTACGGCGTCGAGATGCCCATCACCCACCAGATGTACGCCATTCTCAATCAGGGCAAGGCGCCGCGCGATGCCATCCACGAGCTGATGACCCGCCGCGGCACCAGCGAAGCCGGCGCCAGGAAATAAGAACTGACCGGCGTTGTTCAGGCCCGCCGTGGGGCGGGGCCATTCCCAAAACGGCGCGAAACAGGTGAGTGAATCTGTCGTTTTAGGGTGCCGGAGCGGCTGCCGGCATGGTATTTGGAGTACATGGACTCCGCAGCGCAGACCCTTGCCCTGTTGGTAATGGCCTTGTTTGCCGCCGGAGTGATCGGCTGCGCCATCACCATTCCGGTTTGCGCCGTCAAGTTCTTCGCCATCCTGTTCGAAGACGACGAGGAGCAGTCGAACCCCGCCGCCTTCGCCGCGGTCTCGCCATATCCGCAAACCGCCGTGCCGGCCGCCGCTGAGGCGGAAGCGCCGGGAGAGGAACCATCGGCGCCGCCGCGCCGGCGCAGCCGTGCCAGTGCGGCCCCGTGAGGGGTTCATAAGCTAAAGGGAAACCAGAGTCGCTGCAAGCCTGAACGGTTGTGCTCCACGCCCGCGGCCAAGGGCGATGAATCAGGTTGAAGCTGTCATCCTGAGTGGCACATGGGCCTGCGGCCCACCTATGCTGATGAAAATAAATTCAGGGCTGTCATCTTGAGCGAGGCGTCGGCCGATCTTCTGTGCAGAGTTTTACGACTGTCATCTTGAGCGAGGCGTCGGCCGCTTTGGCCGACGCCGAGTCGAAAGACCCCTACGCCCCAAACTCCGCCACTGCCGACAGAAGGCTCTCCGGTACAGCCCCTCCCGCAATGCCCCCGCATCGCCCCCGTATGATTTTCGACGGAGCGAGGGCGCACGCCCGGGCCGAAGGAGCCCCGCGCTGCTGCGGCTACCCAGTGCGCCTGAGGGCTTCTCGGGCTGATCGCCGACTCGCTCCGTTCACCGAAGTGCCTGCCTGCATGCCTGGCTCGCCAGAGGCTGCGGCGATCCTTCGACTCGGGCGTGCGCCCTCGTTCAGGATGACACCGGCTCGGGCATGCGCCCTCCCGCTACTCGTTCACGCGGTTGCGGCCGGCATTGCGGCTGCTGGAGACCGGGATCACCTGCAGCGGGCTCTGCAACTGGAAGTTCAGCACCGTCTCCGATGGGACCTTGATCTGCTGGCCCTTGGTGGCGGCCTGCACGCCCGTACCGGCGCCGGCGCCCACGCCCGCGCCAATGGCCGCTCCCTTGCCGCCGCCGGCAATGCCGCCGATGATGGCGCCCAGGGCCGCGCCTCCGCCCACGGTGGCTGCCGTCCGCTTGCCGCGCGAGCTTCCCTGGCGCGCGTATTGATTGGTGCGCAACGCGTAGTTCTTGCCATTCACGGTCAGGCGGGTCAGCTCCAGTGCGATCGCCGACTGCCCGCTGAAGTGGCCCGCGCTTTTGACGTCCACCACCCGGCCTTCCACATCGGCGTCGCTCGGGATGACGACCTCGTCGCCTACCATGAGCGGGGCGGAGAGCGTGCCGCGGAAAGTGTCGTCGATCTGGTTGCGCTCCGAATCGATGGCGTCAATCAGGCGCACCGACATCGTGGCGCCCGCGGGCACGGTGACCAGGCGCGGCGCTGCGGGCGCCGCGGCGGGCGCGGCAGCCGCGCTGGTGGCCGGCGCGGCCGCGCCGCTGTCGCCATAGTCGCGCGCAGCGGCAGACGCGGCCTGCGCAGGCGCACGGCGGCGTGGCGCCGGACGCGACACAGCTTCGCTGGCTTCCGGCTGCGGCGGCTCGGCCGGCGCGGCTTCCTGGGCTGTGGCCGTGGGCGCCACCTGCAGGTTGTTGACTACCGTCTTAACGCCGGCCACCTGGGCAGCGTCGTTGGCGGCAGCGGCGCGTTCCAGTTCATTACCGACCGTCCCCGACAGCGTGACCACGCCGCTGGCCGATTGCACCCCGATCTGTTTGTTTTGGATGTTGCTGTCGGCGGCAAGCTTGGATTGCACCTGGTTGGCGATCTGGGCGTCGCTGGCGGCGCGAGTGCAGGCCAGGGTCAGCCCCAGCACAAGCACGATGGCCGCCATGGCCAATAACAGCGTCTCTTTCATCTTCATAAGTCGCTCCTGCATGGGCCTGGCTGATTAGATCCACAGTTGCAGGGCAGCCGCCATTCCGAGCGCGGCTTCTGGTTGTCATGTCCCGCCCTGCCTAAGTACCGTTATAGCCTGAAGTTGCGAATACTTGCTCGCCTGCTGCCTGAGAGTTCATGTACGCCCCGGCGAACGGCGCCGCTCAGCACAATTTACACGCCCGGGACGCCTTTTTCGCTGCCCCGTCGCGCCCGCCTTTTCCGGGCATGGCGACAATTCCACAGTGGAATCCGGTACTCGCCTATTCTACTTTACCCGCGGTTTTTGGTTTCAGCCGCTGGCCGGCTGTGATAAAAGGTTCCGCTGCTTAGAAGCAGTCGCCAGTCGCCGGCCGCCAGTCGCCAGTGAGAAACGTGGCGGCGCCCGACGTGCTGCCGACCGGCGACCGGCGGACTGATTATGCCCATCCACGTGGAGCGCACGCAATTCGATCCGGCCGTCGGCTACCAGTATTACGTCGCTTTCGACAGCAACGGGGATTTCAGTGAAGAAGAGGTACACACCCGCGTGCCGGTCGAGGTGGCGGCTTCGCTGTGCGAGAACGGCGATCTGGCCGACTTCAGCTTCGAGCTGCCGAAGTATTGCCGCACCAAGGAGGCGCTGGAGTTCATTCTCCAGGCCGACAACGCCACCTATGTGGAAGGCCGCGTGTACGTCTCGTTTCCGGGGTTCAACGGCGACACCGTCGCGCTGGCGGCCGGGCGCCTGGAACTGGACGTGACCGGCCGCATCATCGGCATGGACATTCTCTGGGCGCCTTCGGAAGTGGCCGCCGAGGCCTAACCGCTGGCGGCCGCGGTATGAGCGTGCCCGTGGGCATCGTGGCGGGCGCGGCGCACTTCTTCCACGTCTCCCATGACAATGATCACCGTCCCGGCCTGCAAGGCCAGGGTGTCGGGCGGGTTGACCAGGAAGTCGTGCTTGTGCTCGCTATCGCTCACCTTCACCGCCAGCGGCAGAAGGTGGTAATTGGCGCGAAACCTGACTTGCTCCAGGGTCTTTCCTACCCACGGCGAGTGCGGCGACAGCGGAATCTCGTCTATCCGCAGGGTGCGCGATTTTTCCCGCAGCATCAGGTCCAGGAAGCTGGTCACGTGCGGGCGCAGGGCTTCGCTGGCCATGCGCATGCCGCCGATGGCGTTCGGGGAGACGGCGGTGTTGGCGCCGGCGCGCAGCATGCGGTCGGCAAACTTGACGTCGGCGCAGCGGGCCACGATCCGCACCTTGGCGTTGTTTTGCCGCACCATGACGGTAATGACCAGGTTGTCCTTGTCGCTGGAAACCGCGGCGATCACGCCGCGCGCCTTGTCCAGCCCGGCTTCGTCGAGCACGGTCTCGTCGGTGGCATCGCCCATGACGTACAGGATTTCCTTGTAGCGCCCGCTTTCGTGCTCCTGGAAGCGCTTGATGCTGTCCTCATGGCTCTCGATCACCACGAACGGCGTGCCCGTCTTGTGCAGTTCCTCGACCGCGTAGCGGCCGGTATCGCCCAGGCCGCAGACGATGTAGTGGTCCTTAAGCTCGCGGATGCGTTTCTGCATGGTGCGTCTCCAGAAAATGTTCCGGATCTCCCCTTCCACTAGGAATGCGGTGACCACCGAGAACACGTAGACGGTGATCATCACCCCCACGCCCACCACGAACATGTTGAAGATGCGCAGGGCGGGGTTGTGGCTGGTGTCGATGATCTCGCCGTAGCCGACCCCGGCCAGAGTGATGACCGCCATGTACAGCGATTGCAGGAAGCCGACCTTGGCGCCGCCCAGCACCCGGTATCCCGTCACCGCGACGGCCGTCATCGTGGTCAGGGCCAGCAGCGCGTAGAGGAGCCGTCGGCGGATGTTCATGGTGTGGAAGCGGCAGCAGTCCCGCCCACCGCGCAAAATTGCGCCTTTTCAGCGTGAAAACGAGGCGATTGTAGCACAGGAATGAAACCCAAACCGCCGCGGACGCCCAGGACGCTGAGCGGCTTGGCACTCGCAAAAATGCGTAATCCGGCGCCAAATCCGGCGCCATACCGGCAACCCTGGCTCCGGGTTTATTTCCAGATTAGGCAATTACCCGATGCCTCGGCGTCCTCTGCGTCCTCGGCGGTGTTCAGTTCATTTCCGCTGCCGTGATCTGCGGCCGGGCAATTATGATGCGCCTATGCAGGAGGTGACGGCCTTCATCCTCGCCGGCGGGCAAAGCTCGCGCATGGGACGCGACAAGGCCTTCCTCCAGCTCGGCGGACGCACTTTGCTGCAACGCGCCCTGGAGCTGGCGCGAGCGGTGGCCACCGAGGTGCGCATTGCCGGACAGAAGGAGAAATTCGCCTGCTATGCGCCGGTGGTCGAGGACCTGTATCCCGGGCGCGGGCCGCTGGCCGGCATCCACGCCGCGCTGCGTTCTTCGGCCACGGAACTCAACCTGATTCTTGGGGTCGACACCCCGTTCCTGGAAGCCGCCTTGCTGCGCTACCTGGTTGAGCAGGCCGAAGCCGGCGGCGCGGTGGTCACGGTGCCGCGAATTGGGGCCAAGTATGAGCCGCTGTGCGCCGTCTACCGGCGCGGGTTCGCCGAGCTGGCGGAGGAATCTCTGCGGGCGGAGCGCAACAAGATCGACCCGCTGTTCGCCATGACATCGCTGCGCGTCGTCGACCAAGCCGAGCTGCGCACCCTGGCTTTTGATCCCGGAATGTTCGACAATCTGAACACGGCGGAAGAATGGGAGCAGGCGCGCCGGCGGCAATCATGACGGAACAACCCTACATCGAGTTCAAGCACGTATCCAAGGCGTTCGGCGAGCACAAGGTGCTGGACGACGTCAGCTTTGACGTCACCCCGGGCGAGACGGTCTGCATCCTGGGCCGCAGCGGCGTGGGCAAATCGGTCTCGCTGCACAACATCATGGGCTTTCTCAAGCCGGATGCCGGGCGCGTGATCGTCGCCTATGAGGACATCACCGATCACAGCGAGCCGGAGCTGGAGCGCATTCGCAAGAAGGTCACCATGGTGTTCCAGAACGGCGCCCTGTTCGACTCGCTCTCCGTGGGCGAGAACGTCGCCTTCCCGCTGCGCGAGCGCGGCGATCTGAACGAACAGCAGATCTACCAGGTGGTGGACGGCCTGCTGGAGATGGTGGGCGTGAAGCCCATGCGCGACCTGCTGCCTTCCGATCTTTCCACCGGCATGAAGCGCTCGGTGGCCATTGCGCGCGCCCTGGCCGCCCAGCCCGAGGCCATCCTGTACGACGAGCCGACCACCATGGTTGACCCGCTGATGGCGCAACTGCTCGGCGACCTGATCAAGAAACTCAAGTTTCAGTTGAAGCTCACCAGCGTGGTGGTGACTCACGACATGCGGCTGGCCGAGAAGCTGGCCGACCGCGTGGTTTTCCTGCACGAGGCGCGCGTGGTGTTCTTCGGCGCCGTCCCGGAAATGCAGCAGTCCACCGAACCCATCGTGCGCCAGTTCCTCGAACTCGACGAACTCAACACCGACCAGTTCCGCAACCGTCCCCTGCGCTGGGGAGAAAGTCCGCGGGTCTAGCCAGGCTGACTACTAGCTACTAACTACTACCCGTGCCCGTACGCATGCTCCAGGCGGACCTTGTAAATCACCCGCACCTCGCCCGGTTGCGCGTAAGGATACTTGTCTACACCCAGGTATTTCCTGGCCAGCTTGTCGATGGAGGCGTCGGCGCCTTCCTGCGTGATCTCTGCCACGCGCCCGCGGACTTCCATGTAGCGATAGGGATTGTCGGGATCGAGAATGGCGATGGCCACCCGCGGATCGCGGCGCACGTTGAGGTCCTTCTTCCGCCCGCGCGCCGAGTTGAAGATCACGTACTCGCCGTCGTAATCCACCCACACCGGGGTGACCTGCGGCGAGCCGTCGGGCATCAGCGTAGCCAGGCTGCCAAATGCTCTCTTCTGAAAAAGGTCGAGGTAGGCTTCCGGAATCTTAGCCGCCATGGGCGTCCTCCGTTCAGGCGGTGTATCGAACGATTGTAACTGCTGATGGGATTTGATGGGCTTTCGCGCTTCGGAATTACTGAGACTTGCAGATTATAGTGACGCCGTTGATTGCCATGCCGTCAACCCCACAGATTGTCATTCCGAGCGCCCGCTTCTTGGGCGCGAGGAATCTGCTGTTTCTCAAACTCAACCAAAAGCAGATTCCGAGTATTTATGTCATTCCGAGGGGACTTCAGTCCCCGAGGAACCTGCTTTTCGGAGTTTTTCAGCAACCTGTTAGAGCCTTGAGCCTTGCGCCTTGCGCCTTGAGCCTTGAGCCTCGAGCCTTGAACCTTGCGCCTCGAGCCTTGAGCCTTGAGCCTACTCGGGCGTACCCTACGCCCAGGTCACCGGCGCGTCTCACTCCGGGCATTGGGCGTTGATGAAGCGGAGCCACTCCAGCGCCTCGGCGGCGCTGGGCAGCGCCTGGCCGGGCTCGGGATGCGCGGCAAAGTAAATTTCGCCGTAGCGGTCGCTGATGTAGAGCGCGGCGCGGGGCGTGCCGTCCTCCGCCAGGGCGCCGTACCAGGCGCGGGTGTCAGCATCGGCGGCGGCGAAGATGGCCACCACGGTTTCTTCTTCGCGCAGGGTTTCGCCGCACCCCTGCAGCTCGGAAATGAGCCGCGCTTCCTCGGCATCGGTCCCGGCGAAGATCAGCACCAGGTTGCGCCGCCCGCGCAGATCGGAGAGCTGCACGCGCTCTCCGTCCAGGGTCGGCGTCGTCAGGTCGCGCAGCATCATGCCGCGTTCAAGCTGGCTTGTGGGGGTCACAGTTATTTGGATGAGCGGGAGCAGTGGTCGGTCGCTGGCAGCGGATGACCCGGGCTGAGCGACAGATGCCACGCAATCATCGCAGCAGCGCGTAGGCCACGGCGGCGGCGACCGCCAGCGCCAGCCACACCCACACCAAGTCGGCGCGCAGCGGCGGCAGCGGACACTCGCCGCCGATCGGATCCAGGCGCAGGAAGGGGATCCGGTCCTTCTTCGCCAGGAAGTCCTCGACTTCGTCCCGGATGTCCCAGGAACCCAGCGATTGCTTCCACATCCACAGGGGAGTCTTTTCTCGCGCGTGCCAATACAGCCGCCGCAGTTCCTTGTCGCCCGTGACCACCTGGGCCATTGCGCCAAAAGCGGGGCCGCGGGCCTGCACCGTAACCCGCGGATCGGCCAGGATGTTCCGGAACCAGTGCGTGCGCTCGCCCCAGCCGGCGCCAATGTAGAAGCGGCCGTCCAGCACAAAGTGCGCCAGCATTGTGTGGCGCGCCCGGCCCGACTTGCGCCCTCTTGTGGTCAGGACCAGAAAGCGGAACAGCCGCGCGCGCACCAGCAGCGGCTTCAAACCCAGCCGCCAGTACAGCAGCGGCATGCGCATCAGCACCCGTCCCCACCCCCGGTTCGGCGAGACAAAGAAAGGCCCGCGCCCCCTCTGCCGCAACGGCGTTGAAACTGAATCAGCCACCATCAATCACTTAGAATCCCTCGCCCACCATGCGCGCCACCGACACCCCGGGCGCGGCGGCCTCGCCCTGCATCATCTTCTCCACGTACTTGGCGATGATGTCGGTCTCGATGTTGACCGGGTCGCCGGGCTTGAGCGAGCGCAGGTTGGTCATCTCCCAGGTGTGCGGAATGATGGCGATGGTCACCTTGCGGCCTTCCACCCGCGCCACCGTC
>Ga0315268_10002460_pt1 | contig 20818 bp, 17 predicted proteins | sample C1_top_MG_FD_204535 | JGI IMG/M metagenome (GOLD analysis project Ga0315268, IMG submission 204535) | Sediment microbial communities from Yellowstone Lake, YNP, Wyoming, USA - C1_top | ecosystem: Environmental > Aquatic > Freshwater > Lake > Sediment | place: USA: Wyoming | collected 2017-08-01
GTTATCGCCAAGCTGTAGCTAAGGCTCCGTTACGCGAAACCCTGGCAGCTGGATTGTTGCTTGCATCAGGGTGGGATCGCATTTCCCCTTTACTCGATCCCTTTTGCGGTTCAGGCACGATCCCGATTGAGGCCGCCTTGCTGGCAATGAGAATCCCACCCGCCCGGTCGCGTCACTTTGCCTTCATGGATTGGCCTGGTTTTCTTCAAAATGAATGGAAAGAGGTGCAAGAGGATGCAGAAGCACGTATCCTCTCATTCAACTCTCTGATCCTGGCATCCGATCGCGATGCTGGAGCGATCGAAATGGCACAGGCCAACGCAGTGCGCGCCAGGGTTGACAGCGTCATTCAGTTTTCTCGTCACGCTATTTCAACCATTGAACCCCCACCCGGCATAGGCTGGATTGTGACAAATCCGCCATACGGCGTTCGAGTAAGTCAGAGACAAGATTTACGCGATCTTTATGCCAAATTGGGCACAATACTTCACCAGCGCTTTATGGGATGGCGTGTCGGAATTTTATGCAACGACCTTCGCTTGATTGGTCAAACCGGATTGCATTTCACCCACGAGATACCCCTTACAAACGGTGGAATTCGGGTGAAATTCTATCTGGCAAATGTTTCAACCAGTTAAGTGAAGAACTATTTTTTCTCGCAATCATGTCCCGACTGACTTCCCCAAACCCTGAGCTTAAAGTTGAACCTTCCCATTTAGATTTCGGCATCTTCGACCTAAGCAGGGAGGAAAACAAGACCGTTTTGCTAACCATTTCAAATCGTGGCACAGGAATCCTGGCTGGCCGGATCAATCCGCAGGTCACCTGGATCCAGGTGGCACCCATCGCATTTCGTTGTAACCCTGGCGAAGCCAATCAACACCAGGTGATTCTCACCAGACGGGCTCCTCGATATTGGAAGGAGAATCAGTATATTACTGATTATCTCCTGCTAATAAACAGCAATGGGGGGTCCAGCATGGTAGGAGGAAGGTACATCCTTAAGCCAGACATACCGGCTAAGGAGTCACACTGGGCGCAAATATGGCTGGTTATTCCTATCGGGTTGATCATCCTTATGCTGTTTTTCATTTATTTGGCTATCAAACCATTGCTGATTCCACTACCGACCCAACCCGATACCATTTCTATGTTATATACCCAAGGCGCTGAGACCGTCCTTGCGAAGGTATCCGCTCTACCCCTGGAAACAGCCGCCTATCGGACTGCAGAAGCCAGCTCACTGTTCCTTGTGACTACCTTAATCCCTACAAATACCCGCACGCCTATCACACCTCAACCGACAGTCACCTGGACCTCCTGGCCTCGCATGCAATATCCAAATCCTGAACAATCAGTCCGTGACTATTATTCTTTAATCAATAACCGGCATTATGATCAGGCCTGGTCCATGCTCTCAACCAGATTCCAGCAGGCCTGTTGCAGTATTGGCGGTAACCAACCATTTGATGTGTATTCCAACTGGTGGGAGACGATTGAGAAGGTCGATGTTCTCTCCGCTTACCTCCAGCAATGGGACTCTAATCCCGCTATAGTACACGTATCCTTACGCATGAAAACGAAGAAAGGAGAAATCATCGACGCTTTCTATGTGTTTTACCTGATTGCAGATCCGGATCGGAAGGTACTACTCATTGATATCGTCAAATGATTGACAAAAACCTTGACAATTGAACAAATGTACTATAATATTTGAATCTATCATGAATTGAATGGTGAACAATCAGGTTTGAAAAATGGAGGTTAAACCATGGCAAGAAGACCCACCCAAACCCCTCAACCTCTGCCCACCGAGGAGCCTTCTGGAATGGAAGTGGCCCGGCGAGCTGCGCTTGATAAAGGGCTGAGCGACATCATCAAACGGTATGGCGACGGCTCGATCATGCGGATGGGCGAAGCTCATCACCTGGCCGTTGAAGCCATCCCAACCGGCTCGCTTTCACTCGATCTTGCTCTAGGCGTAGGGGGTATTCCCCGCGCTCGGATCACTGAAATCTACGGTCCCGAATCTTCCGGCAAGACAACCATTTGCTTGCACATTGTCAGCGAAGCGCAACGGATGGGCGGTACTGCGGCCTATATTGACATGGAACATGCACTCGATCCAACCTATGCCGCCCGACTTGGCGTGGATGTAGAAAACCTTTTAATCTCACAACCGGATACTGGCGAACAAGCTCTGGAGATCACAGAAACTCTGGTTCGAACTGGAGCGGTGGATGTGGTTGTCATAGACTCGGTTGCGGCTTTGGTTCCCCGAAACGAGATTGAAGGTGATATGGGTGATGCAACGATGGGTATGCAGGCCCGGTTGATGTCACAGGCCTTACGCAAGTTATCGGGCGCTATCAACCAGACCAAGACTGCCGTGGTCTTCACCAACCAGCTCCGCCAGAAGATTGGAGTGATGTTTGGAAATCCAGAAACAACAACCGGGGGGCTGGCGTTGAAATTCTATGCTTCAGTTCGCCTGGATACCCGCCGTATCCAGGCCATAAAAATGGGCGCTGAGATCATCGGTAGCCGAGTACGCGTGCGGGTCGTCAAAAATAAGGTTGCCCCTCCCTTCCGTACCGCAGAATTTGATATTATGTATAATGAGGGCATCTCAAAGGTGGGTGATATCATTGATCTGGCTACTCAACTTGAATTGGTGGCAAAGCGCGGTGCCTTTTATTCCTATGGTGATGTGCGATTGGGACAAGGACGCGAGAATGCTAAGGAATACTTGCGCCAGAACCCTGACCTGGCTTATGAGATTGAACAAGCCATCCGCCAACGCTCAATGAGCGGTGAAATTCCCCTCCCCCTGAGCACCTCAGAAGACGCCGAAGAGACAGAAGAATAAACCAGATGTTCGAAAAAAAGGTGTTGGACAGGAAATCTTGCCCAACACCTTTTTGATTAATTCAATTGCTAATTTATGGAATGGTCGGCTTAGGAACTGGACCAATCGCATAAGGCCGCATCATTTCATTGTCCTCATGTTCTACTATATGGCAGTGCCAGACAAACAAGCCTGGTGTGTTGAACTTGGCCCGGATACGCGTTACTTCTCCGGGTAGGGAAATGACTGTGTCTTTGAATCCGGTTTCCCAAGACTCGGGTGGCCGTGGTAATCCCGTTGGCATATTGTTCTGATCCAGTAGCTGGCGGTTGACCACTTGGAACAGTACTTCGTGGACATGCATCGGGTGAGCATCCATCGTCAAGTTATAGAACTCCCAAACCTCAGTTGTTCCTACTACAGGATTTTCTGTGATTTCATCCATCCAGGCCCGTTCAGTCGCAGTTCCTGTTGCAGGATCAAACGTGCCCAGCTTTGCTTCGACTGGTGAGTCAGAATAATCTGGGAACTCCGAAGTTTTTTCCATCAACGCTAAGGGACGCGTTGTACCGCCAGTCAAAGGTATAATTCTCGGCAACTTGAGAAATTGCGGGGGAGTGGTGATATCCCGGCTTATTGCAGGCACAACTCTGAACTGCATTACCTGGCCCGTGGTGCTTGGATCGGCTATCTCAGCCGTGTCGATTGGCAGGCCGTTGAAAGGAACATCCGGTCCCAGGTTGAGGAGGGTGATCTCAGTACCTGCCGGCACCTTACTAAAGTCAACGATCACATCAGCGCGTTCGGCAGGGGACATCAGTAACTGATCCAATTGCACCGCGGTAGGGAGGAAGCCTCCCTCAGTGCCAATCTGCCAGAAAGTCACGCCTGGCTGGTCGAATTTGAGGACAATAAAGCGGGAATCGCAACCATTTAAGAAGCGGAACCTATAGCGGCGTTGTTCCACATTCATGAACGGCCAGGTTCTGCCATTGACAACCATTATATTGCCGAAAAATTCGGGATGCCAGATAGGTGGTACATCTGTGTCAGGAATATAGGTGTCAATATCATCAAAAAGGGCGCGTGAATCAGGGTAAAACAGCGAACCATCATCGTTGAAGGAGCGGTCTTGAACCACAATGGGTATCTCATAATAAGATTTCCCAGGTTTATCCCCTGGCTGTGGTGCAGGACCTGGTAAAATGGCGCGAGCACCAGAGCGAGTATCGATCACATTATCATCTGGTCCTCCTCGCACGATGAAGAAACCTGCAGGACCGGCATATACGTTAAGACGTGTCATACCCAGGCTATGGTCATGATACCAAAGGGTGGATGCCCGCTGATCATTCGGATATTGAAAAGTGGCTGTGCCATCCGCCCAGGTGTCCGAAGGGTGCCCAACTTTTCGTTCATTGTAGAATTTGTTCTTGAAGGTGTTATACCAAGTACCAACCGTCGCATAACCATTCGGGATATTTTTAGCAGCGGGTAAAAACCAAGCCTCCGCATACCCATCGCTTTCGTCACCTACCCCGACTGAGCCATGTACATGGGTTACCATCGGAACCGGACCCGTGTATGGACCGGGAGTGCTATCAAACATCGGCCGCATATCACGCCCGCTGATCCCCCCTGGCGGGTTCGCCCAATGCAGAGTAGGATCCACTGGCAATAAATGGGGTAAATAGCCTCCATTAGCGTCTTTTAAGTCATTGATCCACTTTACCCTAACCGGAGTCTTCCATTTGGCTTCAATTGTAAACGATGGAAAATTGAACGTACCCGGATGATTGACTGAGCCATATCCCCAAACTATAGTCGACGGCATCCCTGTCGGTAAGATTTGTTGCTGGAATTGTCGTATTGCAATTTCATAATAATCGATGTTCTTACCACCTCTAACCTGTATTTTCTCGGTGCGCGGCATAGCCGGTGGGATAACGAGTGAAGCTGTGTATTTTTGAATACTAGATGTAGCTAATGGAGTTGTCTGTAGAGGTGAAGCAAACACCCTCTTGATTGCCCCGAATCTCGCATCGATAAACATCCCGACAATAGCTGATGCACTTAGCTTCAGAAATCCTCGCCTGTTCATTATTTTCTCCCTTTAAAAATAGTAATATCGAACGAATATTTTTAAAAAAACTAAATGGTAGAACAAGTATCTATATTTTTATCGTACTCATTTCCTCCTTATACGGTATCGATAAGCTTTATCACATTACCTAGCCATGGAATGTGAGCGGCTTCCTTGTAATTGGGTTAATTATATATTAGTATTTAGATATTGTCAATCTTATTTCTCTTATTATTTACATAATACACTCCTGGCATGAATGTTGCTATAATATGCGTATGATCTTCCGGGCTCTGTTTACCCAATCCAGTCGCTTGTTATTGGTAGGTTTCTTGGCCATGCAGCTTTCCGGCTGCATTCTGCCATCCACCGGTGTCCTGGATAGGAACCGCCCCAGCCTTTATCGTCCACCCACCCTTCAACCTCCTGCCACTGTTACTCCTCAGCCATCACCAACCTCTGAGAAGCCAACACTGGTGGCTGCCTGCACAAACCTGCTATCCTTTATCCGGGATGTAACCATACCGGATGGCACTCAGGTTAAGGTTGGATCAACGATGGATAAGCGTTGGGAGGTGGAAAACAGTGGAACCTGTAATTGGAATGAGCACTACCGTCTGCGTCTGGTGGCCGGTCCGGATTTAGGAGCTGCTACGGAGCAGAACCTGTTCCCTGCGCGCAGCGGGGCTCGAACCGAGATCCGCATCGTTTTTACTGCCCCAAATGAGCCGGGGGCCTATCGCAGTGCCTGGCAGGCTTTTACTCCAGATGGGCAACCCTTTGGTGACTTCTTCTATATCGATATCATTGTCGAGTCACAATAAAACCGCCGAATGTCTCCCCGTACTATCTTCTTGCGGTTTCTCTGTCTGACCCTGGCTTTATCGTTCTTCGGAGCGGGAGTGTCTTTGGGGCTGGCATTTACCCATTATAGCGCTCCCATCTATTCTTGGTTTGCCACCCTGCAACCCACAACGAAACTGGTTAGCCCTTTCATCACCATTCAAGTCCCAATTTCCCCTTCAACCAATCCGACTGCAACACCATTTGAACCGGGTCATATTACATTGCCATTATTCACGGCGATTGCCACCCGCACACCAGGCCCTACATTCACCCCAACCCTGACAGCCACGCAAACTGTGACCTATACGGCATCGCCTACATCTACGCGTCGCCCAACCAGAACCCGTCGTCCAACTCGCACCCCCACGGAGACTTACACCCCCACCCCTACTGAACTTCCACTCCCCTCTGAAGCAAAGATCGATGGCTTTTCAGGTCATTCTCAAATTTACACTCTGGATTGCGAGGCGCGCTCAGCCGTAGACCTGGCAGCTTTCTTTGGGCTCTCCATCGATGAAATTGAGTTCCTGAAACGGTTGCCAGTCTCAGATGATCCAGATGAAGGTTTTGTGGGACAGTATTGGGGCTATACCGGGCAGCTTCCCCCGGCTTCCTATGGCATCCATGCCGGGCCGATCGCTTCGTTGCTTCGAGAGTACGGCCTGAACGCCTATGATAGTAAAGGCCTTTCCTTTGAAGCCCTACAGCGCGAAATTGCTTCTGGTCGCCCTGTTATTGCCTGGGTGATTTATCTTGTATTACCCGGTACACCGGTCGAGTATACTGCATCGAATGGTCACACAACTGTCGTTGCCCGTTACGAACATACTGTCGTTCTGATAGGCTACGATTCCACCTTTGTCACCGTCGTGGATGGGGCATCAGTCTATCGCCGTACCATTGCACAATTCCTGGAATCCTGGTCTGTGTTGGATAACATGGCTGTTCTGGTCCATGAACCTTAGGGTTATGTTCCTTCTTCCCAGGAGTTTAAATACCGTAATTGTTCATCAGTCAAGGTATCAATCTCAACCGACATTGCATGCAATTTGAGCCGGGCGATTTCTCGGTCGATCTCCTCCGGTACACTATAAACTTTCTTCTCAAGCTGGCTGTAATTTTGGGCCATATATTCCGCGCTCATCGCCTGGTTGGCAAAGGACATATCCATTACGCTGGCTGGATGGCCTTCAGCAGAGGCCAGGTTAATCAGGCGGCCTTCCCCCAACAGGTGAATACGACGTCCATCCTTGAGTTCGTATTGTTCCACAAATGGTCGCACAAGCTTCTTTCCTATGGACAAGTCTTCCAATGCCGGGATATTGATCTCTACATTGAAATGTCCAGAGTTGGCCACGATCGCGCCATCCTTCATAACCTCAAAGTGCTTGCGATCAATCACATTAATATCGCCTGTAACCGTGCAGAATATATCCCCGATCTTAGCCGCCTCGCTCATCGGCATCACCCGGTATCCATCCATTACTGCTTCTAATGCCGGAAGTGGATTCACCTCGGTGATTACCACATTGGCCCCCAGGCCGCGCGCTCGCATCGCCAAACCACGCCCACACCAGCCATACCCAGCCACCACGAAGTTCTTCCCTGCCAGCAGAATGTTGGTTGCTCGCACGATTCCATCAATTGTTGACTGACCGGTACCATACCGGTTATCAAATAAGTGTTTAGTCATGGCATCATTGACGGCAATGATTGGGAACTCTAAAGCTCCATCCGCGGCCATTGCTCGCAAGCGAATCACACCAGTTGTCGTTTCCTCGGTTCCACCCAGCATTCCTGCCAGTAGATCTCGGCGCTCTTTATGCATGGTGCTGACCAGGTCTGCGCCATCATCCATTGTCATATGCGGTTTGTGATCAAGTGCAGCATAGATATGTTTGTAATAGATGGCATGATCCTCGCCCTTGATAGCATAGACCGGGATTTCATCATGCGATACCAACGCAGCCGCCACATCATCCTGGGTTGAGAGCGGATTAGATGCCGTCAACACCACATCCGCACCGCCCGCCTGTAAAGTCTTGACTAGATTTGCGGTCTCTGTCGTTACGTGCAGGCATGCTGATAGACGTAAACCCTTCAAAGGGCGCTCTTTTTCAAATCGCTCCCGTATCAAACGTAAGACCGGCATCTCGCGTTCAGCCCACTCGATCCGCCTTCGACCTCCCTCGGCAAGCTTAAGATCCTTCACATCGTAGTTCGACATTTTTCCTCCAGTATGGTCAATGAACCCACAACTTAAAAAGCGACTAACAAGGCATCCAACACGCCCTGATCATCAAAATTTTCGCGATAGCGATTAACGAAGTCTTCAGGAGTGTAAAAATGACTCTGTGTGCCTCGCTGCTCAAGCACGTAAGTCGCTGCCAATGCCCCCATTTGCCCGCAGGTTTGCCAATCAAAGCCCCGCCGATAACCTACCACAAACCCTGCTCGAAAGGCATCACCTACTCCTGTTGGCTCAACCAATGCCCGCGGTGGAACGGTCTTTATTTGAAATTCCTTTCCATCTGCATAAACAACCGCTCCCCTCTTTCCGCAGGTAACGACCATAAAGGTCACCTTATCCTGGATGGCTTTGGGTGTCAGGCCGGTATGTTTTTGTAGAAGATTGAATTCATATTCATTTACAAACAGGCTATGCGCACCCTCAACCCCCTCCCGCAAGGATTCTGCATCCAGCCTGACCACCTGCTGGCTGGGATCATACAGGTACGGTACCCCTAACTCAACGCACTGTTCTGCATGTGATTTCATCGCCAAAGGATCGTCCGGCGATATGATCACCATCTCAGGCTTTGGTTGGATCTCCTTAATCGATACTTCCGAAGCATTTGCCATCGCTCCAGTATAAAAAGTGCAGATTTGTGCGTTTGATAAATCTGTATTGGCAAAGAAAGATGCCGTGTATTTCCCGGCGACTACCCGGACATACGTAGTATCTATCCCTTTGCTTTCTAACCAATTGCGATATTCCTCAAAATCCTCACCAACAGTCGCCACCAGCCTTGGTTTCTCCCCCAATAATGCCATCGTATATGCAATATTGGGCGCCGTACCACCCCGCTGTTTTACCATCGTATCCACCAGAAAGGATAGACTGAGGCAATCTATCTGTTCTGGAAGGATATGATCGCGGAAATATCCTGGAAATGACATTAAGTAATCATATGCAACAGAGCCACTACAGACAACGCTCATATAGCCTGCCTTTTTTGCGCATTGCGAACCACTAGGGGAAGATTTTCCTGGAATGGCGGATAAACTATTCCTTCTTCAGTTACCAGGCCGGTTAATAGTTGATGAGGGGTAATATCAAATGCTGGATTTCGCGCTCTGGCTCCCTCCGGAGCTATACGCTGCCCATGCACCTGAAGGTCTAAAACCTCGCTAGGATCACGTTCCTCTATCGGAATATCCTCTCCGCTGGCCAAAGCAAGATCGATAGTTGAGGTTGGGAAAACTGAATATACCGGAACATGATTTACATTAGCTGCCAATGCCAGCATGTAACTTCCTATCTTATTAGCTACGTCACCGTTGGAGGCTACGCGATCAGCACCAAAAAAAACCTTCTGAGCCTGCCCTGTGTGTAGAAAATATCCGGCCGAACTATCGCTAATGATCTCGTAGGGAATGCCATACTGTTGCAGCTCCCAGGCCGTCAACCGCGAGCCTTGCAATCGTGGACGGGTTTCATCAACCAGTACATGTACTCGTTTACCCTGCTCATGGGCCATCCGGATAGCACCCAAAGCTGTTCCCCAATCCACTGCGGCTAAAGCCCCTGTGTTGCAATGATGGATGATCGTATCACCTTCTTCTATCAAAAAGGCTCCGTTTCTTGCCATACGCTGGTTGGTCTCTACATCTTCCTCAGCCATTCTTTGAGCCTCCTCAACCAAGGCCGTGCGAAGAGCATCCATTGAAGTGGTGGCATGATCGACCAATGACAGCATCCTCCTCACAGCCCACGAGAGATTCACCGCCGTCGGCCGGGTTTCAATTAACAGCTTCGCGGCCTGGTAGAGTTCACTCTTCATTTCATCCAGATCGGCGACTTTTGATTGGCAAGCTGCTAATGCGATCCCAAAAGCAGCCGAGACTCCAATGGCGGGTGCACCGCGTACGACCATCTGGCGGATTGCCATCGCAACTGCCATTGCGTCAGAACAACTCACAATCTCTAATTGCCCGGGAAGCAGGCGCTGGTCAATCAGGCGCAGCTCATGCCGGTTCTCATCCCACTCAAGGGTCCGCATCCACCACCTTACACCAAAAAACGCCCTCGCTGGAACACCCCCAGCAAACGAATTGAGGGGTCGAGAGCGCCGATTATGGTTGCAAGTTTAACATGCAATCCCCCAATTGTCAAAGTGATCATAAACAACAGGGCTGCCTGTGCAGCCCTGTTGTTTATAGAAGCAAATCCGAAGAACCGGTTAGGTTTATTTGAAGGTCGCCTGGAGGTAGCTGATGACCTGCCAGATTTGTTCCTCTGAGAGCGTGCCTTTCCAGGCTGGCATCGAAGAATTATACGGCGCCATGGCACCACCATCCGAGATACGGAAGAACAGGAAATCATCAGCCTTGCCTTCCTTCATAACCGAGGTCAGGTCTTCAGGTGGTGGGGTAAGCGCCGCACCGGCTGGTCCATCCCCCTTGCCTCCTGCGCCATGGCAAGAAGCGCAGTTCGTATCATAAATAGCCTTACCAGCCGTGATGGCATCGGCATTGCCAGCCAACGGATTCTTTTTACCGGCATAAGCCGCAGGTACTGGAGCGTCCTCGCCTTCTGCGCTTTTAGCTGCACTACAAGCTGCCAGGAACAAGGAACTTAACACTAGAAGGGCCATTAGAATAAAAAATGTTCTCTTCATATAGATGCTCCTTAAAGATGAATTGGATTGAATTTTACAAAAAAGATTATATCTCTATATGGATTAATTGGGAAGATATTAGATCAAGTTTGGAAGGATTAGACGAATGCACTTAAAAAAAGTGATCTTTGTCACTACCGTTTATCATTTTTATCAAGTATTTTTAATGTCAATAGCATATTTGCTGATAAATCTTATGCTTAGAGGTGAAGAATGTTTCGTATCAGTCGCCGTTTAGATTATGGCCTTCATTTAATGGTGGAATTAGGCTCAAGTAAAAACAATCAACCAAAGTCCACTGCGTCACTCGCTGAAAAATTAGAGATGCCACTGCCATTTCTGCACCAGATCGCTCATTCCTTGATGCAGTCCGGTCTGATCAAAGCAACACCAGGACCGCGTGGTGGTTTGCGTTTGAACCGGTCGGCAAACGATATTTCAATTTTACAGATCGTCGAAGCGCTGGAAGGCCCAATTGACCTTAATCCAGTGGGCGAGAGTGGTGCAGAGAGCGCCTGCCATCCAAACTGCCCCAGCCAGGGTCTTTGGAGCGAATTGCAACAAAAGATTCTCCTGTACCTGGGGGCTATCTACCTTGACACTCTTATACAACAGCGGGAGAAGATGGAAGTTTTCTCCATGGCATTTAACTCATCTTCCTCCGGGCGATCGGCAAACTAACAAATTTTCTAATTCCGAATTTTAAACCACAACCCGTGGGGGATCTTCGAACCCACGGGTTGTGCGCAGATTAGCTCTTCACCGCTGACAGCACCTCACTACTATGACCATCTGGCTTTACATTCTCGAAAACTTTCTTTATCACTCCATCTGATCCAATGACAAAGGTGGTACGCAGAACACCATCATACTCGCGGCCCATGGATTTCTTACGACCCCAGGCACCGTATGCTTCACATACTTTATGACCAACATCCGCAAGTAATGTGAACGGCAGTTTATATTTATTTTTGAACTTAGTATGTGATTGGGCATTATCTGGACTGACGCCCAGAATAACTGCGCCAGCTTGTTCGTAAGCACTATAATCATCTCGGAAACTACATGCTTCCGTAGTGCAACCTGGCGTATCGTCTTTGGGGTAGAAATACAAAACAACTGTTTTTCCACGGTAATCTGCCAGATGATGAACTTTACCATTCTCATCTTGCAAGCTGAAATCAGGAGCAGGTAAATTCGCTGAAATAGGCATTTTTTATCTCCATTCACATTGGTTATACAAACGCTTCAATTTCACCACAAAACCCATGGAATTTCAAATTTAATACAGGGTTTGTATAAAGTCTTTAGAATTTACAATCCACAATAATTTCCCCCATCCGGCTCACATCATAGCCTGGCATGGCGGCTACCGACTGGCGAAAATGATTATCCATCATAAGATCAAATAACGGTTGGAGTAAAGGACCAGATAGGTATTGGCACGGAATTACAAGATCGTAACGTTCGTTATAGATCGGGATGAAATCCAGGTCCAATGCTTGCGCAGCTGCAGTCACCCCCAGGCCGCAGTCTGCCCGTCCGGAAGCGACCGCGGCTGCCACTGCTAGGTGGGTATATTCCTCACTTTCATAACCTTTGATGTCCTCAGGCAGGATCCCTAACTTACCAAGCTGGTAGTCCAGTAAAACGCGCGTTCCGGAACCCCTCTGGCGGTTAACAAAGGACACCTCTGGCCGGGTAAGGTCCGTCAATGAGTGTATATTTTTAGGATTCCCTTTTCGAACCAGCAGTCCCTGTTCACGCCCGACCCACGCAACCAGTTTTACTGGTATGTCTGGCAGGTATTCGCGCAGATAAGGGATGTTATACTCCCCTGTCTGTGGATCCAGCAGGTGGGATCCAGCCAGGTGAGCCTCCTCTCTTCTCAACGCCACCAATCCTCCCTGGCTGCCGACATTTGCAGAGACGAAACGGCGACCTCGTTCAGATAAGTGCTGAGCCAGCAGGTCAAGCGTCATATCATGTGATCCAATTGCGAAGATTGTTCTCTCTAACTCCTCTGGCGAGCAATATAACCGCACTTTGACTGGTGAGCCAGCTTCAACTCCTTGTACTCCGCGGCCTAACACCACGATACCATCTGCGCGCACCAGCGAGGTGATCGTACCTGCTCCACGCGGTAAAGGTGCAGCCAACAGGCGATCGCCAACCCGGCCTGCCACCACCCGGATAAAATCATCATCACCGGCTGGAGAAACCAGTTTACGAGTCAACAAGGCAGACACTTCCACATTCACATGGCGCTGACGACCCAACCAACTAGCCAATAAAGGTTCAATGAATATTTCCCCGGTCAAGGCTGCTGAAACCGGGTAGCCCGGAACGCCAATAATGGGTACTTTCTTCTTGTTTGAACTATGCAGCATCCCCAGAATTACCGGGTGGCCCGGCCTTACTGCCACCCCATGGACCAGCAACTCCCCCAACTCATCCACTACTTTGGCAGAATAATCCTCCGATCCTGCCGAAGAACCTGCGTTTAACAGCACAAGATCACATTCTTCAGCTGCCTTTTGCACCTGCTGACAGATTAGCTCAAAATCATCCGGAACGATCAGGTACCTTCTTGGTTCTCCGCCCCAGTCCAATACCTGGGCAGCAAGCACCAGTGAGTTGTACTCCACAATCTCCCCACGGTGAACTTCCTGGCCAATTGGCACCAGCTCAGTGCCAGTGGGAAGGATCGCGACAATCGGTTTGCGTGCCACGCGCAGTCTGGAGTGTCCTGAAGCCGCAACTGCTCCTAAGTCCACCGGACGTAATTCCCGGCCGGCTGGTAAGACCAACTGTGTAGCAACAATATCCTCGCCCATCGGCCGAATATGCATCCAGGGAGTCAAGGTAGTCCGAATTCGAATAAGGTATGGATGGCGCGCATCTCTGGATACTGCCCCATTTTGATCCAGAGCCTCTACCTGCTCAATGGGAATAACCGCATTGGCCCAATCCGGCAATGGATCTCCCGTATCTATATAAACTGTTTGGTCATCCACTCTCAGGGTGATAGGATGGGTTGGCATTGCACCTATTGTCTCTTCAGCCCGGAGAGCGTAGCCATCCATGGCTGAGGAATGATAGTGAGGTGAAGAGATCCTGGCCCATACAGGTTCGGCAAGCACCCGTCCAAGGGCATGTTCATCCAGGGGAATTTCTTCCACACCGCAGATCCCGGTCAATCCGCTATCTTCCAACGCCTGCCTGAACCGTGACTGCGCTACATCCAATGGAATATCATGCAAATAGACCGATTTCGAAAGAACCATCCTGATTCAACCCTTCAGATACTTATCGTGATCGAGATTGAGTTTAATTTCCACTTTGATCCTTCCAGGGAAGGAAATTGATAAACTGTGCCATATCCACTGTACTGCGCATGTCAAAGCGGCTCAAATAAAAGAGGGTCGATATCCAATGCTGGCTGGATACCCCCAATCCAACCGCAGCAGTATAACTGTTACGTGCCCAATCCAATGAAGCAGCATCCATAGCACCAAAAGGATAAGCAAACGTCTGGACCGGAGCTCCAATCCTCTCTTCTAATACTTTGCGAGAATTCTTGATCTCATACCATAGGATGTCATGGTTTCCTGTCAAATCAGAGTGGGTCATGCTATGACTTCCAAATTCCCAGCCAGCTGCCAAGAGGTCTTGAGCCTGCTCAATGCTAAGCGAACCACCTCCACTATCGAGGTAACTATCAATCAAGTACATCGTGGCGACAAACCCCATCTCTTGCAAGATGGGAAATGCATTCTCGTAAATATCTCGATTCCCATCATCAAAAGTGATTACCACCGGCCTAGGCGGTAGCTCAGCCCCCTGAGTAATAGCCTGGACCAACAACGAGATTGGGATCGCGGTATAACCAAAATCATGAAGCGCCTCCATCTGCTTACGAAATATATCCACCGACACAGAATACAGATTTTGTGGATCACCCAACACGATGTGATGATAAACCAGGATTGGTGCAGTCACTTCACCGGCCGGGTTAAAAGCCCAGGTAGGTGTGAATTCGGGAGTTTTTGTGGGCCTGGGTGTCCTTGTCGGCGGTTTCGGGGTTCTGGTTGGAACAGGCGTCTCAGGAAAGAATGTCTCAATCAAGAGCTCTGTGGGCTTCTGGTTTACTGTGGCGGCGCGTGTGGGCGGACGAGATGGAATAGAGGTGCTGGTCACTGGGAGGAAAGGAGTATTGGAAGGTTCCAGATCACTCACCAATGGCACCGCCTGTGCAGCGGTATGAGGTAAAACCGAACAACCGGCCAGTGCAAGGAAGACAAATAGAAAAGGAAATGCCTTCACTAAAACTCCGCCAGTAGCATCACCTGCACCGTCTCATTCACATCCAATCCTGTAGCATCTGCCGGAATACACACCAAACCATCCGCACGTGCCAGGTTAAAAATCAGGTTGCTTTTAAAGAAAATCGGCTCCGCGAGAAAGCCACCTTTTTGATCTGGCACCAACCGGACTGGAATCCAATCTTCCCGACCGGCTAGCGAGGATATGTTTGTTGCTAATCGGGCTGGCACCCCAGACTGCGGTACGCCAAGGAGCACTCCTTGCAGTCGATCTACGAGTGGAGCCACAAAAAGACCAGCAATAACCAACGCACTCACCGGGTTACCAGGCAAGCCAACCACTGCTTTTCCATTGCAAACAGCCAGGATCGTCGGCTTGCCTGGACGAATTTGTATTCCATGGACCAGCACTCCGGGTTCGCCCATCTCCTGAATAACACTTGCCGTCAAATCACGCGCTGAAGCTGAAGAGCCAGCTGTGATTACAACCAAATCGCATTCAGCCAATGCATGGGCCAATGTCTCTCGCAGCACCATGGGACGATCAGGGAGGACGCCATAAAGAGTCGATTTACCTCCATGGCGTTGGATCAACGCCCTGAGTGAATAACTATTCACATCCCGGACCTGCCCAACTGCTGGATGAACCTCCGGAGGCACCACTTCATCTCCACTGGAAAGAATGCCTACTTGAGGAAACCGAGCAACCGGCACCTCCAAGATGCCGAGTGCCAATAATGCACCAATCTCGGCTGGTCTCAACCGCACACCCGCTGGCAATACAACCTCGCCTGCCTGGACATCTTCACCCACTTGTATCAGGTTCTCTCCTGACGCAACTGCGTGCAGCACCTCCAATTCCCCAAATTGTCCCCCTTGAGAAGATTGGCGCACAATTTGGGTATTCTCAAGCATCACCACGGCATCAGCACCTTCTGGAAGCATGCCACCCGTATAGATCAACGCGGCTTCCCCAAGCCGGATAGAGAACTGAGGTGCAGTGCCCATCGATACTTCACCGATGAGCGTCAGGTAAACTGGCAGAGTATCACTTGCCCCGTGAGTACTGGATGCTTTCACCGCAAAACCATCCACAGTGCTGCGGGAGAAAGGAGGAAGATTTTCCGGGGATATTATTGGCCTGGCAGTCACCCTTCCTAGGGCATCTGCAGTAGGAATAAATTCAATAGGAGGGGAAGGTTGTGGTAAGTGACTGAGCAGTCGCTCCATTGCCTCCTTTGCGGGAAGCAACTTTAGGAATTCTGGCATTCGTCATCCTGTCCAAAGGGATATAGTTATGAAGTATGAAGTTAGAGTAAAAGTGGTTACAGCCGATAACAGAAGTACACGCCAGCGGGTTGGTGCACCATTAGCGATTTGAATTACCTGCCAGATTTGGAACGCCCCAACGGGTAGGGTCAACAAACCTGGCCAGGTCAACCTCCACGGCAATCCGACCAGGAAAGATGCTCCTAATAAAAGATACGCGCTTGTGATCAGTGCATTATGCAAAATCATTCCACGGCGCCAACCAAGGCGAATCATCATCTTTCTCCGGACCCGATATCCATCTATATATTGGTATTTAAGATCATTGGCATAACTGCGAAGTGAGAAGGCTAAAAGCATTGCCAGGTATAACATCGAAAGCGGGAAAGTTAAGATTGCTAAGAGGCGGTGTAGCTCTCCCGATTGTAACATGTAGGAAAAGGAGGGGATCAGTGTAACCAGCAATACCGCCTGAACCAACTCACCATATCCAGAATATACCAGACGCAATGGTGGAACGGAGTAGAAAAAGGCTAATCCGAAAGCCAGGCCCAATACCGCAAATTCAGGCAATCGCAGGACACTTTGCTTAAAAAGCAGTACTGTAAGAACTGCTCCAACGGCCAGAGTGGTAAGTGCAGCCTGCAAGGCCAGTCGGCGGGATGGAAATGCAGATACAGATTCATTCTTCTTTTGATCCTGCTTTCCAGAATCACGGATGGGCAACTCGAATTGCGGAAAGTCCAAAGCATCAAAGTAGGAATTCAACCAAGAGCTACTTAGCAACAACATTAACACTACCAATTGACCTAACAGGAAATTCGTCCAATTCAAGTTATCCCCTAAATAAACGACAATCCCTGCACCTAATGAATACGTGATGATGCCCACCAATAATTGGAGCGGTTGCGCAGCACGGATCAGTAAGAATAATTGTAAAAACCCAGATCTTTTCATGATTACCAATTCTACCCCAACAATCGGTTACCTCTGCCGACTGTCAGAATATGATCAGCTATATCGCCATTCCGGAATAAGAAAGATCATTTTGAGGGTTGTTCGAAAGGGATCTCTATATAAAAGGTACTGCCTTTTCCCAACTGGCTTTCTACCCAGACCTTACCATTGTGGAGTTCAGCAATGGATTTCACAATCGCCAGCCCCAGCCCAGTACCACGCTGTTGATAGGCTTCCCTTCGTCCGCTGCGGTAGAACTTCTCAAACATGTGCGGCAGGTCAAGGGGTGCAATTCCAATGCCATTATCTTTAACCTCAAATATCGCTGAAGTTGAACGAACCTGAAGATCTACCTTAACCTTCCCCCCCACAGGTGTATATTTAATCGCGTTTTCAACCAGATTGTACAATGCTTGTTCAAGTAAAGCTGGATCAGCAAACAAAGTAATAGCTCGCTGCACTGCTCGAGTAGCAATCTTATCCTGTCCCAGGTCAATATTCTTTTGACCTGCCTGAGGTTGAAGAGAGCCAATCACCTTATCTAAAATGTCGACAGCCGATATCTTTTCTATTTTCAGACCAATACCTGCTTCAATCCGGCCGAGATCAAGCAAATTTCCGACCAACCTGGACATGCTTTCCACTCCTGCGATAATTTTCGCCACATAACCTTTTTGCTGCTCATTCAATTCTCCTACCATCTGGAGCATAGTCGTATAACCCCGCATAAGAGTCAGTGGTGAACGCAGGTCATGGCTAACTGTAGACACAAAATCCGACTTCAACGTATCCAATTCTTTATAATGCGTGATATCTCGCATGATACAAATCCGGCCAACCGAGCGACCTTCAGCTGTGACGGGTGCGACACTAATAAAATAGATTCTATCCGTGGACAGCTTGACCTCTCTTGAGACCAGATGGTCCAATGGATTTAGTGAAACCAGTTCCAATATCCTGTCTTGCCCAATCACCTGGTCGATCGGATGTCCGGGAATGGGGGAAAGCACCAATCCCGGAATTTGTAAAGCAGCTGGATTAAGCAATAATAAGCGTAATTTTTCGTCAATGACCAGCACCGGTTCTGGCGTAGATGCCAGCACAGCTTCCAGGCGCTGCCTTCCTATCTCGGCAGTGGCATACAATTGAGAATTGGTGGCAGCCACAGATGCCTGACCGGCCAAAGTGCTCAAAAACCGAATTTCTTCCTCAGTAAAGGTATGAGGTTGTTCGTATCCAATCCACAAAACCCCATAATAAGTGCTTTCCTGTCGTAGTGATAGCGCCACCAAACCCGCGGGTGGAGTTGTTCCAGACTGAAAGTTCAACCGGCGAACACGACTGGTATTAGGGATCGTTAATAAATCCTGCTGGCGCATCATTTCGAAGATCTGTTCGTCCAAATAAGAGTTTTGTTCGCTGGTAGGCCCCTGACCAAACGTAACCAGTTGAAGATCCTCTCGCCGTGTATCCAACGTAACTTCCTTGATCAGCACTACCCTAGCCAGCATTGCCCCTTCGCCCAATGCAGCCTGCAGGATTGGTAGAATAGCATACCGTACATCCAGGTTCGAAGCCACTCCCTGGCTTACCAGGAGCAACCTATTTAGCTCTTCCAAACGAGTTTTCAAACTAATTCGCATCTGCTCAAATGCCCGGCTAAATTCGCCAACCTCATCCACCCCCTGAACTGGTAGAGAATGGTCTAACTGGCCTTGAGATATTAATGTAGCTTCATGTGCCAGGTTTTGTAGCGAACCAGTTACTGTACTCAAGCCCAACCGCAGTGAAATAAAAGCCACCAATGAAAGCAAGAGCAGGATAATAAGTAATGGAATGGCGATTCGTAACGCCATTTGCTGAGCCACTTCTGCTGGTATTGCCATGATCACACGCCAGGGTCTACCAATCATCGTGCCGGTATAAACAAGCTGGCGCGTGCCCTGGGGAGATGCCTGATCAAAAAAGGCGTCCACCTCAGGCAATATGATTGAGTAGGTATTCATTACTGGAGATTGGACAGTATCATATAGGATCAAATGGTTTTCGTCCAGGATAGTGCCAATTCCACCCGTCTGTACAGCCGAATTCAACGCCTCTATTGCAGGTTGAGTAAACGGGTTTGTGTTGAAATCCGTTCTCCCTAACAAGACACCGATCACTTGGCCTTGACCATTTTTAATAGCGCCCAGGAATGAAACTTGGGTCGAGTTCTCGCCTGGTAAAGGCCTGACCGTGTATGACTGTATGAGCACCCCTTTTAATGCCAGCTTGATCCCTGCTGTTTCCTGGTCGGATAGATGGATATCCTCAGAATTGGCGGGTGGATAACCAGCCACCAGACCAGATCCATCAAACACATACAGCATCCGAAAGAATGGCACTGAACGCAATCGTTTCTCTAATTCGGCCGGAAGTTGCTCACGGGGTACGTTCAGCAACTCTTCTCCAGCCATATTTTTAATGAGATTCTGCCCGGATTCCAGGAAATAAGGTAAGCTCTGTGTGATCACCTTTGAAGCACCCGCCAGTTGTTCTCTGACCATTCTTCGAGCTGCGTTGCCTGCCACAATCCAATCACCAATTGTGAGAGTCGTAAACAGCAAAAGCACCAAAGGTGCTGTGCCATAAAAAAACCGTAATTCGATTTTAGACTCAGCCGGAGAAGGAACAAGAATCTGTGGCCGATACCAGAAATCCACTTTGGAAAGGTAAATTGCTTCTGTAAATAAACCGGCGATGATGAGTTCAACGCCCCGCATCACCATTAAAGGCCAAGTTTGCGTCAGCGAATAATCAGTTCGTACAGCCAGCGATCCGGTTACCTCAAAGAATGCCGTAAGGACATAAACAGGTGCATAGAGGATGGCCAGGCAGAGTGCAGCGCCGATGGGATGGCGGAAAACTTGGTATAGCCATGTCCGGTAGTTTTGACGGATCAATAAAGAGAATGTCAGGGCTAATCCACAATATTCCAATACGGTGAAGGAACTGTGCGTTTCCCAAAAAGATAGAAATAATCCGGTAAGGCCTGCAAGGATTACTGCTGGAACAGACCCCAAGATGCCTGCTGCAAGAGTCCAGGGTATTGCAGATAAGAACATTAATGCTGGCATAGCGTACTCTACAGGCATGCCCGGAATCGGCAAGGCATTTTCTTGCGAAAAACGAATCCCAAAGAAGAGTGTTAGGAAAGGTGTACTTAAAAGCAATACTGGAAATAGAGCCCAACGCCAAAGTTTTTTTCCACCTTTTGAGGCTTCTCTCAGCGATACCGAACCGCTCCTGACCAAAGCAGAACCCGGGGAGAGCCAGACCACCGCAATCTCCACAAAGAATAAGAATATCCAGGCTAACCAACCAAGTACACCGGAAGGCAACTCAACATATGGGGTTGAACTTAAGAGGCTCAGGATAATCTGCATAACAGTGTCGTTACAATGAACATACTAAATGGCAAGCCATAATAAGTTTTAGCACAAATGAAACTCGATAAAAATAATCACCATAAAGGTACAAAAATCAATCATTAAATTATAGCATTTTCCCAAAATGACAGATCAGCCAGCCCGAGATCAAAGCCACTCCC
>Ga0315268_10002461_pt1 | contig 20815 bp, 11 predicted proteins | sample C1_top_MG_FD_204535 | JGI IMG/M metagenome (GOLD analysis project Ga0315268, IMG submission 204535) | Sediment microbial communities from Yellowstone Lake, YNP, Wyoming, USA - C1_top | ecosystem: Environmental > Aquatic > Freshwater > Lake > Sediment | place: USA: Wyoming | collected 2017-08-01
GCCGTGACCACTGAGAAGATCCAGGACTTCCTCGATCACCTCAAGGACATCCTGGAGACTATGAGCACGACCGTCAATGAGCTGCGGGAGTCGATCGAGTAGAGACGAGCTCCCGCCCCATTGTTCTTCTGACGAAGAAGGTGTCCAGCACACCTGCAAAAGGCTTATCTAACTGGTCAGGTTAACTGCGCCTGCGGATCCGCAGAGCCGTCGTAGCTCAGCCTGGTAGAGCGTCCGCCTGTTAAGCGGAAGGTCAACGGTCCGAACCCGTTCGACGGCGCCATTCACTCTTTCTATTTCGATTCGTCTCCGGATTCTTGATATGAAAACCTCCGTTCTTATCCATGATTTCAGGCGTCAATACCAAATAGGCTCGCATGGATTGAACGGACAAACTAACTGGAGTGACATCGCATGGCAGAACTCAATGTGGGAGACACGGCACCGGATTTCGAGCTCGAAGACCAGAACGGCAAGAAGGTCAGATTGAGCGACTACAGGGGCAAGAAGAACGTCCTCCTTGCGTTCTTTCCATTCGCGTTCAGTCCAGTCTGCACCAATGAGCTGGGCGAACTCAAGGAGAAGGAGGATGTCGTTTTGAAGCTGGACGCCCAGGTGATGGCGGCTAGCGTGGATAGCACTTGGACCCAGAGGGCGTTCGCCAAAGAGCTCGGGGTGAAGTTCTCGATCCTGAGCGATTTTAGCAAGAAGGTTTCGCCTCTCTACGGGTCACTCTACGAGGACAAGGGCTTCACGAAACGGGCAATCTTCGTGATCGACAAGAAGGGAAAAGTAGCCTACAGGCGAATGTACGAGCCGGCAACCCAGCCGGACATCGAGGAAGCCCTTGCTATCGTGAAGAAGCTCAAGTAGATCCGGGGCACAGCAAGGCTTAAGACGAGAATAGGTCTAGCCTCTGGCGAGGGCGTCATCGGAGGCGTGGAAGGGATGGCCTGGACAAGGACTCTAGACATCAGCAAAGCCAAGGGCAGGACCAAAGAGGTCTACGAAAGGATTCTCAAGGAGCGAGGACATCTGGCGAATATCTTCCTGGCACAAGGATCTGACCCCGAGGTCCTGAACCACCATCTAGACATGTATGTTGAGTTGATGCTGGGGCCCGGCCCTCTTAGCAGAGATGAGCGGGAGATGATAGCAGTCATAGTGTCCGCCGCCAACGGATGTGCTTACGGCGCGGTCCATCACTCAGAGGCTCTTGAGACAGTGGAAAAGGATAACGCTGCCCTGTCTAAGCTGCTAAAGGAGTACTTAGGGAAACACGAGAGCCCAAGGAACAAGGCGCTTCTCGCATACTCAGCAAAGCTCACCCTCGATCCGAAGGCCATTACGAAGGACGACATAAAGGACCTCAAAGACGCGGGGCTGAAGGACGAGGAGATTGTCCGCGCGAACCTTATCGCAAGTTACTTCAACTTCTCCAACAGGATCGCTTTGGGCTTGGGAGTCGAGCTCGAGGAAGGGAAGGCGAGGACCTACAGATACTGAGCTGGCCGATGACTGGCCAGCTGCAGCTCTGCACAGAAACGCTAATAAGTCGTGCTGTGTTTATGAGCATCAGCAAGGGCCCGTAGCTTAGTCCGGCGGAGCGATTGGCTCATAGGGGACTTCAGTTCCCTGAGAGACCAGTTGGTCATCGGTTCAAATCCGATCGGGCCCACTTCGCCGCTCTCGCTCCCGACTTGAACACCTTATACAGCGCTGCACTGGCACCAGGGACCAACGCGCAGCCTTGGCAGATCCCCGCGGTCACCCAGTCACCGTTTAGGGCCGCTCTCGCGGTGAAATACAGGTCGGATATGATATCCAGGCCGGGGACGAACCCCACGACCATCATCATGGTGTCGGCGAAGCCCACGAGGACGCCCAGGAGGTCGTTCTTGGGCTCCGGCATCCAGACCGGACCACGCAGGTCGAAGTATCTCACGCTATAGAGCCCATCCGGATCTACGAGATTGATGGGGTCCCCCCCGCAGTATGTGTACTGGTTCGCACTGGACCCTGCGGGGTCCTCCGACATGAACCGGCCCATGTTCGAACCGATCGAAGCGACTGTCTCTGTCCGGAATCGCAAGACACATTAGGAATCGATAGTGAAGCTACGTGTCGAACCGAAGGACCGCCAAGACGACACGTAGGAATCTTGAAATCGATGCAACGCACGTTCAGTACAAGCACTGATGTGGGGGGGTATCGAAGGAATGCTTGCTGAGGAGTGCAGCAGAGCATCAAAGGCCAGCGCGCTATGTAGGAAGTCATGCCGACAAGTAAAGCCGACCGTTTTGTCTGTTTTTGGCGTGTTGATACTCATTGTTCCCAGTCTCTGGGCAGCCAGTTCCGCAGAGGCTGCTCGTTCGCCCATTCAGGTCGAGGAAGCTAGTGCCCAAGATTCTGGTTCCACAACTGGTGCTCCTGATGTGAATCAGTCCGCGACTTCCACTAGCTATAACCCGTTCAACGTCTCAAGGTCTCCACTCAAGGATGTCGAATGGCTCAATGGCAGTGTGAGATCCGTTCCATCGTCGAGCACAGGCGAGACAGCAGATGTGCCATTGATATCGCCATCTGTAAACCTCGATGAGACGCCCGCAGAATACGTCTACACCTCAGAATATGGCGTATACAGTTTCCAGAAGACCAACCCGTTGGTGTTCAACCTATCTAGAATTGGAGACGGGACGGGAATTTGCACAGGTGCTCTGGCACCCGCTTCAGATACGGCCCTCACTGCAATCGATAGGGTGGTTCAGGCGTCCTCTCAATCATTCGATTCTACCGTTACGTACAAGGTCGGAAACAGCTCAACTTGCATTCAAGCCTGCCTGAAAGCAGACTTCTCGCCAGAAGCGATATCCTCGAACTCTGGACCCAAGTTCTCAATGCTCATTTTCCCACAAGGCAAGCTGAATGCGAGCACCATTTGGATCGAGTGGATCCTCGTAACAGGTTCGTATGATCTGAGATTAGGAGACAACAATGCATCGTTGGCCACAGCGGGTTCCAGCCAGGCTGCACCGGTTGGAGCTAACGGGTCCGTTGAGATTGGTAGCCAGATTGGCCCGGACACATGGATGAGCCTCGCGCATACTAACTGGAACGGGGAAACTCCAGAGAACGTGACGATTGGGTATGTTGGAAATTGCCTGACCGTCTCGGGTCATGGAGTATCAGTCAGATTCCCGCGGGGACATCTCACCGTTGATCCAACAGTCGTTCTTTCTGGGATTACCACTGCTTACCCTCGTCCTGCCTCCTTCCATAGCATCTTCTTTGAGGACGGAGCTTACTGGGCGTTCTTCATCAAGAACGGACAGGTCTACTACTCGCGAGCGACGAATCTGTCAGCATGGGGGCCAGCTCAGAGCACGGGAATAACGCCAAAGGCCGGGCGTTCGTTCGATGTTGCTGTCAGAGACAAGAATGTACTAGTATCTATCCTCGCCACGAATTCAACGCCAAGTTACGAAGACTGGATCATCTGGCAAGGCGTGATTAGAAAGGGTGCCATTCAGTGGATCGGTAGCAAGAAGATATTCAGTCCTGGTACAAACCAATATCCGGCGACGATAGGATCTTGCACAATAACAGATGATGAAGCGATGTGGGCGTCAGTGATAGACCGCTACCCTTATGGGAGCTACGGCATACATGTCTATAGGACATTTAGTATATCGGACTTAGGAAACGGCAACCTGACGCCTTGTACGCTGAACCAATTCTCGAGTATCGGCTCCATTCTAGTACCTCAGCCCGGAGGAAGAGTCACCCTCATTATACCGATGACGAACTTGAGTCTGCAGAATCCTTACAATGAAACCAAGTTCATCGAGTTCGATCCAAATACGGGGGCGGATCTGCATGTTCAACACTGGGTAGTTAGGACACTAAACGCAGGACAGATGGCCTGGCGCGACCCAGAGAATATCTCAGCTGTGTCAACCCTTAACGGGACCATATATGTCGCCTACATCGCTGAGGGCGGTGCGCTGCAGTACAAGAAGCCTATCGATGATCCCAATTTCCCACCGTTTACAATCGGAGCGACTTCTCCATCGTGCCCTGCGCTCTCTGTTGACCCAGTAGGTTACCTTCACATAGTATACGCTGAAGGAAGTGGCACAATCAAGTACGCGCGCGCTCTCACAAACAGTCACAACTGGGCAGTGTTCGGAAGTCCTATCACCCTATGTCAGGGCACGGCTATTCGTAAGTTGCAGTCATCCGGATTCTGCAGCTTCGACGTTCTTGCAACCTGGCTCCAAGGAACTGATACTCTATGTGTTGGCACTGTTCCTATCGAGGAAACGCTCCAAGCATACGGAAGGAATTCGGATCCGTGGAATCGGGTCGGGATGGCTCGCAATGAGCCCTTTGAGATGGCATTGGATGCTTCTGTCTCGACGGGAAACGGCTTGCTGACCATTGGCCAGACTGACATATCTGTTCAAGGGAGAGGAGGTTTGGACCTATCGATATCCCGGATATATAGTACGCCAAATGCATTTCTCAAAGGCTCGCCAATTTTCAACTACGGATGGGACGGGCTCTTTCCGATATCCATGGCCAAGGGTTGGAATCTCGATTTGCCATTCCTCACCTGGGATTCTGCAGACGCGTACGACCCATTGCCTGCTTTCCTTCAGCTGCAAGACGGTGAGAGGTTCCTCCTCGATTGGGACAGAAATGTCTACGAGAACCACGCGGGGGGTTACTTCAAGCTGACCAGGACCAAGGACCAGCAGTCGGGGTTGTTCACGTATAAGCTGCTCGTGAGTGATGGGACTACCTACGACTTTGATACTGCTGGAAGACCTGTCGCCATCCATGATGCTGAATCGCTAAACGCAATCACTATGCACTATGATTCATCGACGGCGATGATTGACTACATAACGGATGGAATCGGTAGGGTCGCGGACTTCACATATGCACCGAATGGCACCCTCTCCAGTGTCTCGTACGCAGGACGGAACATAGCCTACGTTGTGGATAGCAATTCAATGTACCTTCTGCGCGTCATCGATGAACTCGGAAGGAGGACTTCGTATGAGTACGATCAGCTCGGCTTGCTGACGAAGATTATCTATCCCACTGGAGGATATGTGGCTGTTAGCTACGGCACTGCACACGTAGGAACCGACGTTACCTCTCAATTGGTCACAAGTCTGAAGACCTACCCAGACTCAACAAGCAGAGCGAAGGCCGTCTATTTCAATTATGATGTTTACCAAGGGCGGGTCTCCTGCGCGGAGGCGCGGTACTACTCCTGGAGCGATAGCGATTTCGTTGGGCGGGTCCTTCACAACTACAATCCGACCGGACGCGGGTATGTGATGTCTGTCTATGATTCCACGGGCAACCTGATGAAAGTGGTGAAGACTAAGTACACCACGGCGGGTGAAATAAGTTGTCAGGAGGTGTATTCTGGGACCAACGTTACCCCCGCTGTCTCTCTCGGTCTCTCTGATGACTGGGGCAACCTGGTGTATTCGAGGGACCCATCGGGACATGAGAAGTTCTACACTTACTTGTACACCTCCCGACAGAACTCGTTCAACGCACCTGCGGATATGGATCTTCTGCAATCCGGAAAGCTCTTCTACGAGAACTTCGACCTCAAGAGCTATTCTTCGTTCAGCACATCAAGCGGACCACAAGGCATCTACCGGTTGAATATGTCGTTTGAGCCCTGGCATTCACCTTCATTTGAACTCGTCTATGGAGGAGGTTCCGCGGTTGCGAGGAAGACATTGGCAAGCTCGCTAGCCATCTACAATTTCCTCGCCATTGATATTGCGGCCGACTCTATTTCGGCTGGCAATGTCCTTGAGATAATGCCGAGCAGCGGGAGTGCAAATATAGGGGTTAAGATCGCGAGACCATTCCCTCTCGCGCCCCCATACTTCATGATATCTGACTATTCGTCTGGTTCTCTTGTCTACGCGCCAATGGGTCCTTTTGGCGCATACAAATCCTCGGAAGTTGGCATCAGTATTACCTCTCACTCCTCGGGAGGTGCCTACACCTACTCTGCATATATTGACGGAAAGCTAGTACTAACCGGCCTCAAAACGCTGGCCGGAGAGATGAAGACCATAAGCCTCCAAAGAACAGATTCTGGCGTTTTGTTGGCAGACAACATCAAGGTCATGACCAGCTCAGCCTTGTGGGTTGCCGGAATACCACTCTGGTACAAAGCGATATTCGAGACTAGGGACGGGCAGTACTTGGATTCTTGGAGGACAGTTGATCAGACAACCGGGGGGTCTATTGACGCGGCCTTGTGGTGCAGATATCTTCCCGACGTGGATATCCGGATCGAGAGCCCATCTGGAACTACAATCGGCTGGTACGGCCGAAGCCAGGTTTGGGGAGGAGACAACTACCTGTACCGACCAGCGTATGACAACTCATCATTCATAAAAACGCGGTCGGGATTCGGCAACACGGCGCTGTTCACGCAGGTGTACGTCAATGAATCTTGGCCAGCCAGTTCCACGACAGTCACGCCTCTCGTTGATGATCTCAGCCCGTGGGTTAGTTCCGACAGCAAGAATGCGTCCGCGGGTCTGAAATATCACCACAGCAACTACTGGTCCGGCGCGCACTACCACGGTTTCGATAGCAGCACGAGCATGAGCGTTGACCCTGACAACGGATACATTGTCCAGTACGTCTACATCCCCGAAGGTCAATCGCCTTATCAGCTCATGCTAGGCTTCAAGCAGTCTGGACTTCACGCTGCAGATTGGGGTCCCTCATTGATCAGATGTTTGCCAGATGCCTACAACAAGACGATGAACTCCTCTGTGTGTCTCCAACCCGGGAGATGGTCGGTTCTTTGTATGAAAGCCTCCGATCTGGGCTTCGCTGTAAGCAGCGTGACAGGGGTGAGATACGCTCTTTATGGAGGAGCATGCAGATGGGATCTCCTTGGAACTGGGAGCTCCGACCTGGTCAAGATAACGCTTGAGGGGGTGCCCACTGGATATGATGTCCTGCTCAAAATCGCTGATACAGGTAAGACCTACACGATCACAGCATCCTCATCGAGTGTGGCGTTCAACCCGTACATCCTAGCTGGAATCACCGCATACCCGATAACTGCGTCATTCACGGTGATGTTCAATGGTCTGGTCTATGGTGCTAGCCCATCAATGGAGATGTTTGGAGGAGACAAGTTCAAGTTCGTTCAGGGCGAGTTCGGAGTCCACCGGGACAACGATATCTCGGGCGTCAAGAGCCACAACCTGTTGTCTAGCACTCTCGAGTTCGAGAACGGACGTGGCATCACGGGTTCCTTGACCTGCCGGAGCTACCTTGTGTATATGAATGAGGTCTTTGGGACAAAGCCCACCAGCATAATGTCCCTGTACAACAAGTCTTGGACTCGAACATCCTATTTCGAGTACGACTCCTCATACGGCAATCTGTGGAGAACCGCGGACAGCGACAATGTCTGGACCAAATACTACTTCGATTCGACGTACCATGCCTATCTCACCGCCACTTCCCAGACTGATTCGACAAGCGGGATAACCTACACAAAGAGGTACGATTTCAATCTAGCAAACGGAAGACTCAACTCTGTTACCGATCCAGGAGTGCTGGCTCCGACAACCAAATACACATATGATGCTATCGGGCGGGTTGTTTCTATCACGCATCCAGCTGTCAACGGTCGCTCGATGCACACGAACACGACATACGATGACGTAAACCACATCATGCATGTTGTGAGAGAGTCTGCGCTCAAGGGTGGGGAAGTTGTCTACACGTATGACGGGCTTGGTAGACTCATAGAGAAGAGCGACTGGTCTTCTTTGTGGCAGTATGAATACGACTGGAACGACAATGTTGATCTCGCGGGTCAGACGGCCGGCAGGCGGAATGTGTATTACACCACTACTTATGACTTCCTAGGAAGGCAGACTTGGAACTCAGTGACTGACAACTACCTCTACCCTGATCGGTCTGGCTGGTCGAAGACGATCTACGATGACACAAAGAGGAGCTGGATGACAGTTGATGGGTGCAACCACACAGTTGGATACTTCACGGATGTGGCTGGGCGCGTGACGTCCATCAGGCAGTACTACTCGTTTGGATCCGCTAGCTACAATGAGACAAAGCTCAGCTACGATGATTCCGGTAACCTGATCTACACCAAAGACCCAACGGGTGAGGCAACGACATATGAGTATGATGAGATGGGCCGAGTGATTGCAACGCATTATCCGGACGGCACTGTCGAAAGAAAGGACCTGACTCCCGGAGGTCTGCCGGAGTTCATCTTCAGACGAGACGGCAACGTTGTTCGATACTCCTATGACTCGCTGATGCGAGTGAAGGACGTCTACTTCGCAGGTTCCGCGAACAACAAAAAGCACTTCGTCTACGACGATGCCGGTCAGGTCTCCTGGGCGAATAATACGGGTTACGACGGCACGGTTGTGACCACGGAGAGGGACTACGATGCTGCGGGAAGATTGACATACGAGAACAGCACGGTAAGAGGGGTCAAGTACACCACTATTTGCCAATATGATCTGTTTGGCCGCATGTCAAATCTGACCTATCCTGATTCGACGAAGGTAGCTTACAGCTATGATCCGCTTGACCAGATAACATCGGTCCAGGGCTATGCCGTGGCAAGCTATGACAACTATGGGAGGCCATTGGACATCACCTATGCGAACGGTGTGTCGACGGACTATGTCTACGTGGCAGACAAGATGATTGGGGAAACGCTCCAGGGGTCCGATTCGTACAGGAGCATCACGTACACATATTGGCTTGACGGAAACCTCAAGCAGGAGAGCGAGAACGTCGGTTCGTACACCAAGAATTATACATACGATGGTCAGGATCGGATTAAGAAGGTTGACGGGGCAGCCAAGCTGACTTACACGTTCAACTCGAACGGCAACTGGCTGAGCAAGACAGACGGAACGCTTACCACGCAATATACCTATGGCAAGTGCAACAGGATCACGCAGTACAAGACACCAGCAGGTCAGACCCGCACCCTCGCATACGACAAGGAGGGCAACCTACGCTACGACAACTATTCCAAGAGAGACTACCGAGTCTACGACTACGACTGGGAGAACAATCTCATATCCGTTTCGATAAACAGCAGCACGGCAACAGCGAAATACTGGTACGACGCCTTTGGCCGGCGCGTTGACACTCTTGAGGGCTCGACAAGAACAATAGCAGTCTATCTGGGGATGGAGCCCATCTATCAGAAGGTCATAGCTTCAAAGACGACCGTCAACAAGATCGTCTATGGCCCTGACGGACTGATACTCGCAAAGAAGGAGGGGTCTACCCAATACTACTATCAGCAGAATGTCCGTCATGATGTGATCCGGATCACGGACAGCACCAAGAAGACGGTCTGGAACGCGTGGTACAAGCCTTACGGAGAAGCCGTCACCACTGTCACCCCGACGTTCACCCCTGACCAGAAGTTCACTGGAGAGAGATACGACTCCAAGACAGGGCTGTACAACTTCGGCTTCAGGCACTACAACCCGAACATGGGCCGGTTCATGTCGGAGGACCCCGCAGGGTCCAGTGCGAACCAGTACACATACTGCGGGGGGGACCCCATCAATCTCGTAGATCCGGATGGGCTCTACAGCGTGAGATACTTCGATTTGCGTGGGCCGGTCTGGATGCCGGAGCCCAAGAACGACCTCCTGGGCGTCCTCGTGGGCTTCGCCGACACCATGATGATGGTCGTGGGGTTCGTCCCCGGGCTGGATATTATATCCGACCTGTACTTCACCGCGAGGTGTGCCCTGGACGGGGACTGGGTGGCCGCGGGGATCTGTCTAGGCTGCGCGTTGGTCCCTGGCGCCAGTGCAGCGCTGTATAAGGTTTTCAAGTCGGGAGCGAGAGCGGCGAAGTGGATTGAGAGAGGTGCGGATGCTTCCGGCGACCTGACACGGACAGAGAACAGAGCGATTGACATCCCAACGATTACCAGGAAATTGGAGAGCCACCTGAACAACGCGGTCACAGAAGCCAGGCTGACAGCAAGACAGGAACGCGCTGCACTTGCGAATCCGAGCCTGAGGAACGCGTTCATGGGTGAGAGAATAGACACGCTCTTCAAGAGGTCTGTGAATGGAGATAGGTCGCTTTGGGGAGTTGTCACTGTAACTGATAGGTTCGAGAGAGGTGCTGATGTTTATCTCGTAAGCGACACACGCATCTGGTGGGATGTCACGAGACCCTCACAATGGGGAAACCATTTGGAGCGATATGGACTAGGAGGGATTCCCCTTTTCTACTAGTGGAGCCATCAGGAGATTCGAGAATGCTGGACCGTTGCGAGGAGGCAGAGTGAGGCAACGTGAATGAAGAAATGAATCTGTCGAGCAGATGGACAACCCGCGAAGGAAACGAACTGACTGGAATAATATTGAATCTGCTCCGCAAAGGCGAGTCCTCAGGTGTCACGCAAATTGCGGGCAAGCACGACGGTCGTTGCGATTTGAGAGGCTTTTCGTTTCCTAAGCCCAAGCGGACAGGCCAGCCGATTAAACTCAAAGGCCATAAGGTCGAACTGATCTCCGATGCGATGGAATTCGAAGGAGTTGTCGTGGAGGACGTAGATTTCAGCGACGCTGATATGATTGAATTAGCTTGGACAAGATGCAGTTTCTCAAACTGCAAGTTCGATCACACCCGCTTGGATGACGCTGCGTTTTTCGATTGTCGTATCTCAAAGTGTGTATTTGTGAACAGCAACCTTACCGGTTGCGTCCTTGGCGGACATATTGGAAATCACTCGGGGGAATTGATGGACTCCGTATTCAAAGATGGCATGTTCAAAGACGTCGTATTCGCCTTTCCCAGAATCGAGAGGTGCAAATTCGACTGCAATATCACCAACGTCGATTTCAATGGCTCACAACTTACAGACTGTTGGTTCACAGGAAGACTCGACAAGGTCATCTTCCGCAGGAGGCCTGGCGAGTCCGTGACCGACAAAGCAACGTGGGCCAGGCTAAGACCTGAGAATAGGATGGAAAATGTCGATTTCTCAGAAGCCAGTCTCTACGACGTTGATTTCTGGAACGGCGTCGACCTCACAAAATGCAGACTTCCCAGAAAACGCGGCTTGTTCTTGGTCCTTGACGGCCCTTCAGTGTTTGCAGAAGCGAGAAAGGAAATCGAATCGTCATGGAAAGGCGAGGAGAGAAGAATCGGTCTCGGTTTCACGATCAACTACTACCTGGACAGGATCAAGAGCGGCCAAAGACACTTCCTAGTAGATGAAGAATCCATTATTGAGGACTGGGGGAAGTCTCTAGGGCTTCGCTACTCTGCTCTGATTCGTAGAATCGCTCAAAGCCAGGGTTTCTTGAGAGAGCTGTGTGATGCGTCTGAGAGTCGCTCCCATAGCCCGAGGTAGCAATCATTAGGCTTGACCCAGAGAATGGTCGAGGCGATCAGAGAAAACGCCGTCAAGAGACAGCTCCGTGCTGGGGACGTTATACAGCTTGGCCCTATTCTCTGATGGAGGTCATCGTAGTTCTGTGCAAGCCGGAGTGTTTATTCTACAGGCATTCTGTGTCGCCCTCGCGACTTCTGCGGCACATAGCTCGAAAGGAGCAAGTAGTTCGAAACCAGGGCGTGGGCTGCCCTGGAAGGGGACTGGGTGACCGCGGGGATCTGCCTAGGCTGCGCGTTGGTCCCTGGCGCCAGTGCAGCGCTGTATAAGGTGTTCAAGTCGGGAGCGAGGGCGGCGAAGTGGGTCGAGAAAGCGGATGAGGCGGCAGCTGCTTCCCTGAGGGAGGAAAGAAGCGGTGTCAGAGCTGTTGTAGAAGTGCCTCTGTCTGAATACCAGAATGCGAGAAGGGCGGGCAGATACGGTAACATGAACGAGAATCTGGCCATGGGGCAGTTTGCGCATTCTTATATAGGTCCTCAATACGCTGCCGAGTACAAAGTCAACAGATATCTAGGCAGCGAATGCAGACCTGACCTGTGGAAGAGAGGTTCGATCCTTGAGATCAAACCATACAAGGAAGGAGTGGATCCTTTCACAGCGTATGGAGGTCAGATGTATCGGTACAGGGACGCGCACAGCGCTGTGTTTGGGGAGTATCCGCAATACGAGTTCATACTCTATAGATGGGTATAGCAACGATGTGTGATGAAATGTCATTCGAGATTGTCGACTTCGTTGGGCTGTATGCATCCTTTCCATTCGGGGACAATCCTCAGCATTGGGTGAAGCTGGCGCAGATGTTCATTTCCCTTGAGGATGAACTGGATTTCCGAACTGCGCAGGTGATCTACAGGAAATCCTATAGACAGAGAACGATGAATCTGGAAGGTAGCGGTCCAAGGAAAATACTGGAGCAATTTGCAGTGGGGGAACTGAGGAGCCTCTATCTGGAGACGGGGCGCCCCGAGCAACACTGGGTTGAAAGAAGCAGGGCATCCGTGAGCATTGAGATGGGTGCTGCATATTTCGACAAGCCGCCTCCTGGACCTGTTCACAAACGGTTCGGGCTGGCCGGAACGCTGTGCATAATCTATCCATATGACCGATTTCAGGTTGGTGAGCCCTCAAGTTTTCAGCAGACTCTTGTCGACACAGCCAGAAAGTCATTCTGCGAACTTGAGCCGAGCTACATCTTCATCAACGCAGGCAAGCGTACTGTGATGCCGGGCATCGTCGGATCTGACCAGATGTTCTTGAGCACAAGAGACTCGACTCCGTTTTCCTCCTTCGACTACGACATAAGGTGTCTCACCGTAGGTTTCTACAAGGAGTTCATAAGGGGTGGTTTCTGGGCGAATTTCCTGAACCCGACTCATGTTGCGAGACTCGGGGGAAGAGAGCACATTCTGAAATCACATCCTTGCTCAATAGTTGAGGATCTCGGCGGCGATAGGCTTCTCCTTCAGGTCGGCCCTTCTCCTCTTGTCACGAGCACTCAGCAGTCGGCGAAAGACTACCAGAAGCTGAGGAAATTCCTCAGACCGATACTTCTTGAAACGGGCGAGGATATGCAGAAGCTTCAGTACGGGATACTGGGCGCCTCAGAGTACGAGCGAATCCTCAGAGAGGCGCCCAAGTCTGAAACGCTGAGAAAGATACGGCGTCGCCGGTTCTAGTTCCGCTGCCTAGAGGCAGGACGTCGAAACAACTAGGTGCAGCCGAGCTATGCAATGGGTTGCGAAAAAGAATGAAGAGGTTTTTTGGGCTAGCCTTTGACATCACTGAGAATTGAAATCGGAATGCCGTTATCTGGCTGCTTGCGGTCTCTGGTCCGATTGGGCCCGCTCAGGATTTCGACACTGCGCTTCGACGGGCTAACATCAAGCGAGAAGAAAAATGAGAATGGAGGCTCAGAGCTCTCTCATCGGCTTGCCACAGCAGACAAGGACTCCGCTGCCTTCCTTTGTGACCACTACCTCTTGGCCGCAGATTTCACACCTGTATGTCTTGTTCAGCTTTCCCTTTACCAGAACTGCTCACCTCCTGGACGGAGGTGGAATTACGGCACCTCAAATTAAAGCCTTGTCCCGCACCGAGTCCGATTTAGGGGCTACGCTGAGCTTCTGTTCGATATCAAAAAACGGAAATGAGAAATTTGATGGTGTTTGATCAAAAAATGAACCATGATCACAGGCACTCTATGCGACTAGAAACGTCGCGGCGGCCTGTGCTTCTGGTAACATTCCTTGCAGTACACAGGCCTGCCCTCGGTGGGCTTAAACGGTACCTGCGCCTCAGCGCCGCAGTCAGAGCACTTCACGGTGTGCATCTCCCTCGGACGGGAGTCGAACCCGCGGTCTGACCTGCGTGGTCTGTTGTCCATTTGGACTACCTCCTATATTATCGCCATCCTCTCGTAGAGGGTGGCTGAACCTCCATTGTACTAATAGGTATATTAAGGGGACAGATGCGACCACGCACGTTTGGCATAGAATGACAGGGGGAAAGTTGAAGAGGGCCAGAGAGCGTTGGGGGGCGGCTCGGGCGACTGGTTTCAGTTCCCAGATTTGGAGGCCACTGAGTGAGTCGGAACCTGAAGTTCTTCTTCTTCGGCTACCAATGCCCGCACAACGCCTACCTTCTGGCGAGAATCAAGACCATCGCGTTTCAAGAATCAGCCCACCTGCAGATTCACGACATCTCCAATGATGGGCCAACCTGCGAGAAATACAGGATTTTCTCGCCCACAATGCTGCTTGTGAACGACAAGTACAGATGGCACGGGCCTTTCTCCCGTGAGACAGTCCTAGAGATGCTGGACGAGGACATAGCGAGGCCTAAGGCCTACTCCGTGAGGCAGAGCGATGAGGCTGTCACGGGGGAGCTCGTCGCCATAACCTCCAAGAGCGTGCTTTCGACCTGCCAGCCCTGCATAGGCTCAGACGATTCCGGTCTCTGCTGGGGCAAGTCGGAGTGGGTCGAATCGATCCTGAGATCCTCAGGGCGGCCACACATAGGCTATCTGCATTTCCATGAGGGGAAGTGTGTCGGTGGCGCCGAGTTCCTCCCTTCGAGAATGGTGCCATATCCGATCCCTGACAAGATGGACGACGACGCCTTCCTCACCTGCTCATATCTGTCGGACGCCAAGAGAGACTTTAGGAGCCACCCGCTCGCCAAGCTGGAGGATGACCTGAGGGCGTGGGGATTCAGGACGCTATCAGTGGCCGCATCCAACGATGTTGTGTTCCCAAACGGACCGGTGAACTGGTTCGAGAAGCGCGGGTTCAAGGACAAGGGCACACTGGTCACCGAACCTCTGCACAACGCCGAGATCCACTACCTCCAGCTGGGTCTCTGACGCTACTCATGTTCGCCTGTAATAGGGGTTTGTCAGATCCTCGAAACATGAGAGAGCTGCGGCGGCACCGCCGTGAACAGCCGCCACGATCTGCCTGATCCCTCCCGATACGTCTCCACAGGCGTACACGAATGGCACATTTGTCCTGAACGACTTGTCCACGTCGACAAAGCCACCCGGGTCCATTTTCAGACCGAGCTCGGCTGCCAGCTGGCTGCTGGGGAGCTCGCCTATCGCAACGAAAACCCCGTCGACAGGCTTGATCTTCGTGGCTCCGGACTTCAGGTTCCTGAGCTTGACCGCTTTGACCCCGTCCTCGCCTTGTATCTCCTCCACTACGGTATCCCACAGGACAGGAATGCCGCGCTGCGATATGCTCTCCTGAAGATGTCTGTCCGCCCTGAGGGAGTCCCGTCTGTGGACGATTGTAACCCGGCACTCGATCGAGCTCAGGTAGAGAGCATCCGTAAGAGCTGTGTTGCCCCCTCCGACGACTATGACCTCCTTCTTCTTGTAGAAAAAACCGTCGCACGTGGCACAGTAGCTGACGCCGCGGCCCATCATGCCCTCCTCGCCAGGGACGTCGAGTTTGCGATGTGACGAGCCGGTCGCGAGTATTATGGCGCGCGAGGAGAACCTCCCGGAGGTGGTTGCTATCTCGAACCTCTCGGCGGAGCGCACCCGCAGGACCTCCTCTCCCTCCCTTATGTCAACATATTTCCTGGCGTGCTCCGCCATCTTCTCCATGAGCTTCATCCCTGAGACCTCAGGGAACCCTGGGTAGTTCTCTACTAGGGGGCTGGTCAGAACCTGACCTCCTGAAACACCCTTTTCGAGTATGGCACAATTCAGGCCAACCCGCCTCGCGTAGATCCCGGCAGAAAGCCCGGCCGGGCCTGCGCCTATGATTACAACGTCATAGTCCGCAGGTACCTCATCAGATGGGTCCGAGACAATTCCATCCACAGTCATCGTTCGACCGAATCCGTTGCCGGAGTATAAAGTACCTCGTCGGGAGAGACCTGGCCCGTCTCTGTGACTTGTCAAAACGTGTGAAATCACATAGGGTGAGCCGAGCCAATACCATAAAATACCAAACGGGTCAGTCTATTTTGCGGAGCCGCGATGGCAGGCTGGGCCTAACTGGGTGGATTGAAACAGCCTCACTCCCCGGAGCGTCTGAGAGATGGAATCGGAAACTATCACAGCATTCCTCGCGATCGGTTCCATCATCTTCATCGGATTCTTCGGAAACATGATTTTCAACAGATACAGGATCCCAGACGTCCTCCTGCTAATTGCGCTCGGAATGATCATAGGACCGGACATCCTGGGCAACAGGTTCGGGCTCGTCACTGATGATTCGCTCTTGGACATCAACCAGTTCAAGGACCTCTTCCTTTCGGCCGCCCTGGTCATCATCCTGTTCGATGGCGGGCTGTCCCTGGACATGAGGACCGTCATAGACTCGATGCGCCTCTCCGTCTTCATGTCTGTTTTGACTTTCATTGCGGAGATGGTTACGATAGGGGTCGTCATCCATCTGATCATGCACGTCGACCTGCTGCTGGCAGTGACCTTGGGATCGATCGTCGGCGGGACGACCGGCGCGGTCGTGATACCGATAGCATCCAGGATGAGAATCCGCCCCAAAACGAAGGCCATGCTAATCATGGAGAGCGTGATAACAGATGTCCTCGTAATCGTGACGACGCTCACTCTGATCTCCGTGATCAAGCTCGGCGATTTCAGCCTCCTAACAGTGACGAGGGAACTCGCAGTAAAGTTCGTAGTCGGAGGCATCGTTGGTTTCGTGGCCGGAGTTGCATGGCTGTTCGTCCTGGACAAGCTGCACAACCAGCCATTGTCGTATATGATAACGGTCGCGGCGTTGTTCGTTGTCGCTGGGCTCGTGGAACTCTCGCCGATCAACAGCTCAGGGGCAGTAGCAGCTCTCCTGTTCGGGCTCGCTATAGGCAACAGGAGGTTCATCAAGAAGCGCTTCACGATGCTGTCGCTGACCTCGCTGAGCGATGAACATATCCACCACTTCCACTCAGAGATCACTTTCTTCGTAAGGACTTTCTTCTTCGTCTATCTTGGGCTCTCATTCAACTTCGGCACTTTCACAGAAGTACACTTGGTCGCCGGGCTACTGGTCATCAGCATAATCGTGCTAGCGAGGAGGCTGACCTCACTCGCAACTTGGAGGATAGGGGACCTGGAACAAGATGACGCGAACGCCGTCTTCTCCATGATGCCAAAAGGGCTGGCCGCAGCAGTTCTGGCGACCTATCCAGCGGCGCAGCTGGCGGCGAACTCAATCTGGTACAGCTCATATGCCGCGCTGTTCCTGAACGTAACCTTGATAGTCATCCTCGGAACGACGATACTAGCGACCGCTTTCAGCATGGCGACCGAGCGAGGAATAGACAAGCGAAACCGGCGAGAGATCCAGAGAAGGCTGTTCGAGGATCAATGACGCATGAATGCGCCCTTGCCGGGGAACTTGGCCCTTGCACCGAGCTCCTCCTCAATACGAAGTAGCCGGTTGTACTTGGCAGTCCTCTCTCCTCTCGAGGGGGCTCCTGTCTTGATCTGCCCGGCATTGGTCGCCACGCTGATGTCGCTGATGGTCGTATCCTCTGTCTCCCCGGATCGATGCGATATGACGCAGTTGTAGTGGGACTTCGTCGCGAGCCGAATTGTCTCGAGGGTCTCACTCAATGTGCCTATCTGGTTGACTTTGATCAGGATGGCGTTTGCGATTCCCTGCTTGACGCCCTCGGCCAGGATATCCTTGTTGGTCACGAACACGTCATCTCCGACTAGCTGGACCTTCTTTCCGAGACGGGCGGTTATCGTACGCCAGCCCATCCAGTCCTCCTCTGACATCGCGTCCTCAATGGATATTATGGGAAAGGTCTTGCAGAGATCCGCGTAAAGGTCGACCATCTCCTCAGGAGTCAGCATCTCCATCGTGCTCTTCTTGAACACATACCTCTCACCGTCATAGAATTCAGATGCTGCGGGGTCCATCGCGAGGAACACATCCTTGCCGGGCCTGAGCCCGATTGACTCTGCGGACTCCACCAAGAGCTCGAGCGCCTGGCTATGTGAACCGAGCCTTGGTGCGAACCCTCCTTCGTCACCCACCCCGGTGCCGAGCCTCTTGTCGCGGAGAATCAACTTGAGAGCGTGGAAGACCTCAGACCCCTTCCTCAGGGACTCCCTGAATGTCCTGCCCACTGGCACGACCATGAACTCCTGAAAGTCTAGGTTATTATCTGCATGGGCGCCCCCGTTGAGGATGTTCATCATAGGCACTGGAAGGACGGCTGCTCTTGGGCCGCCCAGATAGCGGTAGAGGGGAACACACGCGTCGAGTGCCGCAGCATGTGCCACAGCCAGGGATGCACCCAGGATCGCGTTCGCGCCCAGCCGCGATTTGTTGGGAGTGCCATCCAGCTTGAGCAGACTCTGGTCGATTTCCCTCTGATCGGCGGGGTCCATCCCCTTGAGATGGACGGCGATTGTCGTGTTCACATTCCTCACCGCCTTCTCGACGCCCTTGCCGTGGTAACGTGTTTCGTCACCGTCCCGAAGCTCGAGCGCCTCCTTTGATCCAGTGGACGCGCCGGAGGGCACTGATGCCCTGCCAATCTCGCCGCTGGATAGAACGACATCGACCTCAATCGTGGGGTAACCACGGGAGTCGAGTATCTCCCTGGCCATTACCGACCTGATCTTGACCATCCTACCGCTTGGCAGAATTGCTAGTGAGGATAAAAGCAATTGCAGTCGACCCCGTAGTCCCGGCCAGGTCATGGGAAGGCTTTATACGCAGACCGTGCTCTGCGAAGACCCGAATGAATGAGTTCAGCCTCCTGGACCCGAGGCTTCAGAAGCTGTTGGAGATAAGGGAGATCAGAGAGCCAACAGAGCCACAGAAGAAGGCTGTGCCTGAGATTATCGCAGGCAAGCATGTGCTCCTGGTCGCGCCGACGGGTATCGGCAAGACAGAAGCGGCTGTGTTGCCCGTGCTACATCTTCTGAGTCACACCAAACCCGGCGGGATTCGGTGCGTCTACATTACGCCTCTCAGGGCGCTGAACAGAGACCTGCTTAGGAGGCTCAAGGAGTTCGGCGAAGCGGTCGGCTTGAGGGTCGCTGTGAGGCACGGGGACACCTCCTCGTCCGAGCGAGCAGCCCAATCGAAGAACCCGCCCGATCTCATCATCACGACTCCCGAGACTCTCCAGATAATGTTCACTGGTAAGCTCCTAAGAAAACACCTTGCGACGGTCAAGCACGTAATCATAGACGAGATACACGAGCTCGCAGAGGACGAGAGGGGAGCGCAGCTCTCCGTCGCATTGGAGAGGCTGGCATCGCTCGCAGGCGAGTTCCAACGGATAGGTCTCTCAGCCACCATAGGCTCGATAGACGAGATATCCAACTACCTTGCGGGAAAGAACAGGGAGGTGTCCGTGCTCAGGATCTCCGCGGCGAAGGACATGCGGATAGCTGTCGAAAGCCCCGAGCCAGACAGTAAGGACAAGCAGTTGGCAGACAGGCTCCAGACGGACACGAAGCACATTGCGTGCATGAGGCGGTGCCGGGAGCTCGTGGAGCAGCACAGGTCAACGCTTTTCTTCGTCAACACCAGGGATTACGCAGAGGCGCTCGGGGTGAGATACCACCTCTGGGACGAGACATTCAACATAGGAGTTCACCACGGCTCCCTCTCGAAGGACGTGCGAGTGCAGATGGAAGACGATTTCAAATCGGAGAAGCTGAAGGCCTTGATCTGCACGTCCTCGCTCGAGCTCGGCATAGATGTTGGCTCGGCGGACTTCGCGATCCAGTTCAACTCACCAAGGCAGGTCACGAGGTTGATCCAGCGCGTAGGAAGGTCGGGCCACAGGCACGACGCCGTCTCCCACGGAAGGATCGTCACGACCGCGCCTTCTGAGACGGCCGAGAGCCTCGTCATAGCACGCAGAGCGATGATCGAGGAGCTCGAGAAGTTCAGGGTTCGGGAGAACCCGCTGAGCGTGCTCGCGAACCAATTGGTCGCGATGACTCTGACCGAGCCCAGGATAGAAAAGGATTGGGCGTTCGCGACAATCGCGCGCGCATACGCCTTCAGGAACCTGCTCAGAAAGGACTTCGATGAGGTCCTCAGGGTGCTCGCAGAACTGCACCTGATTTGGAACGATGAGGGGAGCTTCAGGAGGAAGAACACTGGGATGAAGTACTTCTTCGACAACATCTCGATGATCCCTGATGAGAGAACCTACAGGATCAGGGACGTCTCGTCCAGGGGGATCATAGGAACACTGGACGAGAGCTTCGTCGCCACATATGCGGAGCCATATGCGACCTTCGTGGCCCGTGGACGGACATGGAGAGTTGTGGAACTAGGCGAGGACGAGGTGATTGTCGAGCAGGTCCAAGAGATTGGCGCGACTCCGTCATGGGTAGGGGAGGAGATCCCAGTACCCTTCGAGGTTGCCCAGGAAGTCGGAGCCATGAGAAGGCTGCTGGCCCTAGAACTGTACCCGGGAGACGATGCCGCGAAGCGGGAAGTCGTGACATGGGTCGAGGCACAGAAGGACCTCCAGCTCCCAACGGACAAGCTCATCACGATCGAGCAGGGAGATGGTGTCATCGTCATCAACTGCTGTTTCGGGTCCAAGGCCAACGAGACCCTGGCGAAACTCTTCACTGCGTTGCTCGCCGCGCGTTTCGGGGAGAGCATAGGTGTCCAGACGGATCCGTATTCAATAGTGCTGGAGACCCCCAGGAACCTCAGAGCTGTAGACGTCGTTCGAGCGATCAAAGAGACCAACCCCGAGACGCTCGCGCAGTTCATGAGGCTGATTGTCCGCAACTCATCCTACTTGAGATGGCAGTTCGTACATGTCGCGAAGAAATTCGGCGCGGTGAGGAAGGACGCTGAC
>Ga0315268_10002462_pt1 | contig 20815 bp, 19 predicted proteins | sample C1_top_MG_FD_204535 | JGI IMG/M metagenome (GOLD analysis project Ga0315268, IMG submission 204535) | Sediment microbial communities from Yellowstone Lake, YNP, Wyoming, USA - C1_top | ecosystem: Environmental > Aquatic > Freshwater > Lake > Sediment | place: USA: Wyoming | collected 2017-08-01
CGTCCCTCGTATAAGCCCGGCTTGGCTTTCCTCGTTTTTAGCCGCCAAACGACCCAAAAGCTACAGCCGAAAACGGCAAAAGGGCCAGGGTTGGGGCCCTGGCCCAGGCATGACGAGGGAGGTTACAGCCGTCTGGTAAGGCCCAAACCCGACCGAGAAACGGGGCGGTAGGGGGCCCGAAGGCCCCCCTGGGGTTACTTGGTCTTTGGGGGTGGGGCCATGGGAGGCGGAGAAGCAGGAGGCGGAGGCGTCTTCTGCGCGGCCATCTTGGCCTCCAACTTCTTGATGTTCTCCTGGATGACCGGGGCAATTTCGCTCTTGTCGGCCGCAGCTCTCACGGGTTTCACCGCCAGGCAGCCGCCGCCGGCGAAGCAGGTCTGGACGACCTTGTCCTTGTATTCGGCGGCATGGGTGGTGGCATCCTTAAGGTTGGCCAAGGCATCGTTCAGCTTGCCTTCCCGCTCTTGCAAGACCGCCAGGTTGTTAAGGGCAAAGGGATTATACCGATCCTTTTTGACCGCGGTCTCGAATTCATACTTGGCGGCTTCGTATTTGCCGTCCCGGATCAGATCGTAGCCTTTAGCTATGGGGGTGTAAGAATCCTCAGACATCATCCCTCCGCCCTTAGGCTGGGCCAGGACCGGAGAAGCCACGAGGAGGAACAGCGCCGCTACTGCCAGAAGGATTACGCATCTACGAGTATGTCGCATTATTTCTCTCCTTGTTTATTTAGAGCTTGGAGTCAAACCCGCCCCGTTCGACTAGGTACAAAATTAAGAATTTTTTTCTTAATGTCAAGGAAAGCACTGGCCTAGAAAAAATTTCCATAACAATACATTATAAGGGTCGTCGCACCTTTCACCTCTGGTTCTCATCCCCCGAAGCCGGGCGAATCCCGAAGCGCCGGTGGATGAAGGGCCGCCAGAGACGGGCACCGGCCAGGTCCAAAGTGCAGGCCAGGAGTTCTTCCTCCTCGCCGCCGGAGACGGTCACCCAGTGGCTCAGGTCGTCCCAGCCGCGCACCAGTCGGGCCATTTCCCGCTCATCCGCGGGGGCCGGGGGCTGGACGGCGAAGGACCGGCCGCCTTGCATCCGATACTGCCGTCCCGCGATTTCCACCTTGGCGCCGGCGCTGTTCACCGCCGCCACCGGCAGGAAATAATCGAAGGCCCGCACCAGGGCGCCATAGCGCCAGTGCCCCCTGAGGATGGGAAAAATGCTGGGGTTGACCACGAGGTCGGCCCCCAGGGCGGACAACCGCCGGGCCGCTTCCGGCTGGCCCCAGAAATCGATGCACACCGCCAGCCCCAGGCGGCCGAAATCGGTCTCCCACACCTGCCAGCCATCCCCGGGGACGACGCCGAAGCCCCGGCGCTCCAAATCTCCCAGGTTATGTTTGCGCTGGCGGCCCACCAGATTGCCCTGGCGGTCAAACAGGGTGGCGGTGTTGTAGCGCTCGCCTCCCTGCGTCTCCACCAGGCCGGCGACCAGATAAGCCTCCAAAGAGCGGGCCGCCCGGGCCAGTTCCTCCTCCCCGGCGAAGGGAAAATATTCCGGCAAGCAGATGAGATCGGCCCCCTGCCCCAGGCATTTTTCCAGCAACCTCAAGGCCCGGTCCAGGTTTTCCAGGCTTTCCAGGTGAACGCCGGGGAGGGCCTGCACCAGGATCAGCCTCACCATAATAATTCCTTCACCGTATCGGAAATTTCCTAACTTTCTGAAACGAATCCAACCTGAATATTCAGGTTGATCTTAGGAAGCCCCTCTCTTTTTATCACGACAGCGGGGCGTAAGGCCAAGGATTTCCGAATCCTCCGTGGGCCTCCTCTTCGCACCGGCAGGACACCGGCGCTTCAGCCGCAGGTTGCTTCAGACCGATTCCCCTTTCGTCCTGCCGGTGCCTTCTGTTGCTTTTGCCGCCGAGACTTGATAAAAAGGCAGCAGGGAGTTTTAAAAAGTTACCTCTTTAGGGGACTTACAAAAACCTCCTCAGAAAGGTTTCTTACTCTTCGGGGAAATCCCGCAAATACCGCCGGCCTTGTTATGGAGAGAAGATCATGCTCATCGTGATGGACAAGGACGCCACCCAGGCGCAGATCGACGCGGTGGCGGCTAAAATCGTGGACCTGGGCTTCGTGGCCCAGCCCATGCCCGGGGGCGAACGGGTGGCCATCGCCATCCTGCACAACCCCGGTCCGGTGGACCCCGCTTTGTTCCTGGATATGGCAGGGGTGATCCAGGCCATCCCGGTGTCCCGGCCCTACAAACTGGTGAGCCGGGAAATGAAACGGGAAGACACCATCATCACGTGGCCGGGTCTGGAGTTGGGGCGAGGGCGCTTCGTGGTCATGGCCGGCCCCTGTGCGGTGGAGAGTGAAAAACAGGCCCTGACCATCGCGGGGTTGGTGAAGAAAGCCGGGGCCCGCATCTTCCGGGGAGGGGCCTACAAGCCCCGCACCTCCCCTTACAGCTACCAGGGGTTGGGAAAGAGCGGATTGAAGATCCTCAAAAAGGTGCGGGAGGAGACGGGCCTACTCATCGTCACCGAGGCCATGGACCAGGACTCCCTGAAGCTGGTGACGGAGTATGCCGACATCATCCAGATCGGGGCCCGGAACATGCAGAACTTCTCCCTGCTCCGCTGCGCCGGCCGCACCGGCAAACCGGTGCTCTTAAAGCGGGGCATGTACGCCACCCTGGAGGAGTGGTTCATGGCCGCGGAGTATATTATGGCCGAAGGCAATCCCCGGGTGATCCTCTGCGAGCGGGGAGTGCGGGCCATTGGCGAGCATGCCCGGAATCTCCTGGACCTGGCCACCATCCCCGCGGTGCGCCGGGAGTCGCACCTGCCCATCGTGGTGGACCCCAGCCACGCCGCGGGCCGCCGGGATTTGGTGCCGCCCCTGGCCCGGGCCGCGGTGGCCGCGGGCTGCGACGGTCTGCTCATCGAAGTGCACCACGAGCCGGAAAAAGCCCTGTCCGACGGCGCCCAGTCTCTTTATCCGCACCAGTTCGCCGCCCTGATGGAGGAGATCGCCAGCCTGCGTCCCGGAGGCTGGCGTTGAGGGAGATCCGGCTCGAGCTCCCAGGCCGCGACCAGAGCTACCGGATCTTCATCGCGCCGGGCCTGGGCCTGGACCTGGGGCCCCTCCTGACACCTTATAAATTCCCCTCTCGCCTGTTTGTGGTCTCGGACCGCCGGGTGGCCCGCCTCCACGGGGAAGCGGTGCTGCAGGGGCTGATCCGGGCCGGATTCACCCCGGTGTTGCTCACCACCCCGGTGGGGGAGCGGGCCAAGACCTGGGGCGTGGTCCAGCGGCTGGCCCGGGAGCTGCTGGCCCGTGGGGCCCACCGGGGCTCCGGCCTCCTGGCCCTGGGGGGCGGGGTGGTGGGGGACCTGGCCGGGTTCCTGGCTTCCATCTTCATGCGGGGAATGCCCTTCATCCAGGCGCCCACCACCCTTTTGGCCATGGTGGACGCGGCCATCGGCGGCAAAACCGCCATCAATCTGCCGGAGGGGAAAAACCTCCTGGGCACCTTCCACCAGCCCCGGCTGGTGGCCATCGACCCCCGGTTTCTGCACACCCTGCCCCGGGCGGAATGGCTCAACGGCCTGGCCGAAGTGGCGAAGGCCGGATTCATCCGGGACCCGGACCTGCTTTACCGTCTGGAACAGGGGCGCGATCGGCTGTTCCGGGACGAAGGGGAGACCACCGACATCATCCACCGGGCCGCGGCCATCAAGGCCCGGGTGGTGGCCGCCGACGAACGGGAGGGGGGGCTGCGCCGCATCCTCAACTTCGGCCACACCCTGGGCCACGGCCTGGAGCAGGCGTCGAACTATAGACTGCCCCACGGCCGGGCGGTGGCCTGGGGGATGGTGGCGTCTCTCCGGCTCTCCCAGGAGCTGGCGGGGCTGGCCCCGAAGGAAGCCCGGCGGGGGCAGGAGCTTATTCGGGACCTGGGCCTCTTACAGCCGTTGCCGCGCCTGGACTCTCAGGCGGTGCTGCAGGCCCTGGCCCTGGACAAGAAGCGGCGGGAGGAGGGGGTGCCTTTCGTGCTGCTGCGCCGCCTGGGGGAGCCGGTGATCAGGGAAGAGGTGCCGCTGTCCCGGGTGAGTGAAGTGCTCGCCTGGGTGTTGGCAATGAGCAGTCGCGGCCGGGCTGAAGGTCACTTTAAAAAAAGGTAATGGTAGCAGCAGGCTTTAGCCTGCGCCGAAAGGCTTACGGTCAAGCCGGAGATTCGTAAGCATGGGAAATGATCGACGATTTCTGGCAGGGGCGGCGGTTCTGGTTTCAGCTCTGCTGGGGATGGCCAATATTGAGGGAGTCAAGGCCGAGGAGCCGCCGGGGAAAGTTACGGCAAAGGAGTCGGGCATGGCGCAAACCGAAGTCTTCCGCCTGCATCCCGTGGGGGTGGTGAAGCGGGACGGGGAGCGGATTTTTCTGACGATCAAGCCGGAATACGCCCCGGCGCTCCAGGGAATCGAGGGCTTCTCCCACCTCTGGGTGCTCTACTGGTTCCATGGACACGACCGTCCCGAGGAAAGGGCCACCCTGAAGGTCCACCCCCGCCGGGACCCCACCAACCCCCTGACCGGGGTTTTCGCCACCCGGGCGCCGGTCCGGCCCAACCTCATCGGCCTCACCGCCTGCCGCCTGGTCCAGGCGCAGGGCGACGTTCTGGAAGTGGCGGACCTGGACGCCCAAGACGGCTCTCCCATCCTGGACCTCAAGCCTTATATCCCCGACGGCGACTCCATTCCCGGGGCCACCACCCCGGAGTGGCTGAAGAAGCTGCACCGGCCCGCAAAGTAAAAGTTCATGCTTCAAGGTTAAAAGGGGCACGAAGTGCCGTTCCCATATTTTTTCCCGTTCCCAAGCTGGGGCTTGGGAACCAGGGTTGCTTTTTTAACGAAAAACGAAAAACCAGAAACGAAAAACGGGATTACTCCGGTTCGCTCAAACCCGCCAGCAGTCCGGCGGCGGCGGTGAGGCCCCAGGGCAGGGCGGCTTCGTCGGGGTTGAAGGTGGGGGAATGGAGGGCCTGGACCCGGGCCCCGGGGGGGCGCACGCCCAGGAAAAAGTAGAAGGCCGGCACCCGGGCGGCAAAATAGGAGAAATCCTCGCTCCCCATGGCGGGCTGCAAGGGTTTGAGGCGCTCGGGCCCCATTAGGGCCTCCAGAAGGCTCAAGGACCGGGCGGCCAGGCGGGGGTCGTTGCTGAGAGGCGGGTAGACCGGCGCCGCGGCAAGTTCGATGTCGGCCCCGGTGGCCTTGGAGGTGCCTTCGAACATCCGGCGCAAGCCCCGCAGCACTTCGTTTCGCACCGATTCGGAGAGATAACGGAAGCTGCCCTCCAGGTTTACGGCGTCGGCCAGGATGTTGAAACGGCTGCCGCCTTCGATCCTGCCGAAGGTGAGAACCTTGGGGGAGCGGGAATCAACCCCCTGGGCCAGGAAGGCCTGGATCTGGAGGAGGGCCTGGGCCGCGGCCAGGATGGGGTCCACCCCCCGGTGGGGGGTGGCGCCGTGGGCCGCTTTGCCCCGGACGGTGAGCACGAGGTGGTCGGCCCCGGCCATCACCGCCTCGGAGCCGCAGCGCAGGTGGCCCGCCTCCAGATTGGGGGCCACGTGCAGGGCGCAGATGGCCTCGACCTTGGGGTTATCGAGAATGCCGGCCGCCACCATGCCTTTGGCGCCACTGGGTTGCTCTCCGGGCGGCCCTTCTTCCGCGGGCTGGAAGATGAAAACCTGCCTGCCGGCCAGCTTTTCTTTAAGTTGACTCAGCAGCCGGGCCGCGGCGAGACCGATGGCCACGTGGAAGTCATGGCCGCAGGCGTGCATGACCCCGGGCACTCGGGAGCGCCAGGGGACCTTCACTTTTTCGGCGAGGGGAAGCGCGTCCATGTCGGCCCGCCAGGCCACGGTGCGGCCGGGGCGGGCGCCCTCCAGCAGGCCCACCACTCCGTGACCGGCGATGCCGGTGCGCACCGCCAGTCCCAAATCCCTTAAATAAGCGGCCACCACTCCGGCGGTGCGCTCCTCCCGGTGGGAGAGCTCCGGGTGCTGGTGGAAGTCGCGGCGGAGCTTTACGAGTTCTTCTTCCAGGGCCCGGGCCTGATTCTTAATTTCTTGCGGCAGTTCCATTCGGGGCATTGTATCGCGGCCGCCAAGGAGGTCAAAGGGAATAATTCTGGCCGTTTACGAGATCCAGTGTATGCGCAGGGGCAGGGCTCGCCTTGCCTATACGGATAAATTACCTGGTTGTCGGCAACTTGGTAAGAGAAGTTATAATCTCTCGGTGGTTAATTGAGTTGATAATTCTTTGTGGCGGCACTTCAGGCAGACCAGGATTTCGTGGGTAACCTTATCAAAGCTGCTACTGTAAAGACTGACGGCGCCTCCCCGGCACATTTCATCATGGCCACAATTTGGGCAGGTGGCCGCAATTTTAAAACAGTAGTATATGTAGAGGTTATCGGCTAGACCCCCGATTATTTTTAAAAACAATTTTAGTTCAACGGGCGAAAGATTATGTCGGAGTCGGTCCATTTGTCTTTAACTAGAAATTATAAAGACGTCCCCAGGCAGAGCCTGGGGGAAAATCGGCGTTCCCAAGCAGGAGAACAGGCATCAGGCGCGTCCGTTTTTGCCTTCTCCTCAAAATGCCGGAAGGGCGGGCATGGCCCGCCCTTCCGGGAGTAACTCCATGATTGTCAGTCTCAGGCCGCCAGTTTTTCCACCTTGACGGCGCAGGCCTTGTATTCCGGGATTTTGGCCGCGGGGTCGTAGACCGGGTTGGTGAGGACGTTGGCCGCGGCCTCGGCGAAGTGGAAGGGGATGAAGACCACGCCCCGGCTCACCTTGCGGCTGACCTTGGCCTTGATCTGGATTTCGCCCCGGCGGGAGCTGACCTTGACCCGCTCGCCGTCCTTGATGCCCATATTTTTGGCGTCCGTGGGACTGATTTCTATATAGCCGGTCTCCATTTCCCGGTGCAGCGTCGGCGACACCCGGGTCATGGTGCCGGAGTGGTAGTGCACGAAGGCCCGGCCGGTGGTGAGGAACAGGGGATAGTCCGCATCGGGTTCTTCCGCCGGGGGCTTGTAGTCGATGGGGTGGAGCATGCCCTTGCCCCGGCTGAAGCGGTCCTTGTGGAGGAACACGGTGCCGGGGTGGTCCTCGGTGGGACAGGGCCATTGCAGGCCGGCTTTTTCCAGGCGCGCATAGGTCATGCCGGCATAACTGGGAGTGAGTTTCCGCATCTCGTCGAAGATCTCTTCCGGCGAGTTGTAGTTCATGGGATAACCCACCCGGGTGGAAAGGTCGCAGATGATCTGCCAGTCGGGGCGGGACTCCCCGATGGGCTTGCAGGCCTGGCGCACCAGCAGAACCCGGCGCTCGGTGTTGGAGAAAGTGCCGTCCTTCTCGGCAAAGGAGACGCCGGGGAGCACAATGTGGGCCAGTTTGACGGTCTGGGTGGGAAAGACGTCCTGGACGATGAAGCACTCCAGCTTCTTCAGGGCCGCTTCCACGTGGTGGAGGTCAGGGTCGGTGACCATGGGGTTTTCGCCCACCACGTAAAGAGCCTTGATCTTGCCCTCGTCGATGCCGTTGAACATCTCCAGGATGGTGAGGCCCGGCTTGTTGGGCAGGGGCTTGCCCCAGGCCTCGGAGAATTTTTTGTTGGCCGCCTCGTCGGCCACGGGCTGGTAGCCGGTGAAGACATTGGGGAGGCCGCCCATGTCGCAGGCGCCCTGGACGTTGTTCTGGCCCCGCAGGGGGTTGACGCCGGCGGAGGCGAAGCCCACGTTGCCGGTGAGCATGGCCAGGTTGGCCAGGGATTTGACGTTGTCCACCCCGGTGGTGTGCTGGGTGATGCCCATGCAGTAAACGATGGAGGCGGGCTTATTGTTGGCGTAGATCTCGGCCATCCGGTGCAGGGTCTTGGCGGGAATGCCGGTGATCTGGGCCACCTTGTCCGGGGGGTATTCCTCCAGCTTGGCCTTCAGGGCCTCGAAGTTTTCGGTGCGCTCATCGATGTAGGCCTGGTCCTGCCAGCCTTCCTTGAGGATGATGTGCATCAGGCCGTTGATCAGGGCCACGTCGGAGCCCAGGCGCTGCTGCACCGCGATGTCGGCCAGGTCGGAGAGCTGAATCCAGCGGGGATCGGCCACGATGATCTTGGCGCCGTTGGCCTTGCCCCGCATGATCCACTTGGCGGCGATGGGGTGGTTTTCCGTGGTGTTGGAGCCGATGATGAAGATGGCTTTGGAATTGGCAAACTCCGGAATGGAGTTGGTCATGGCGCCGGAACCGAAAGCCGCGGCCAGACCGACCACGGTGGAGCTGTGTCAGAGGCGGGCGCAGTGGTCCACGTTGTTGGTGCCGAGGGCGGCCCGGGTGAATTTCTGGATCAGGTAATTCTCTTCGTTGGTCACCTTGGCGGAGGCCAGCACCGCCACGGCGTCGGGACCGTATTTTTCCACGACTTTTTTGAGGCCCTGGGCTGCGGCGTCCATGGCGTCGTCCCAGCCCGCGGGGACCAGTTTCCCGTTTTTGCGCAGGAGCGGAGTCTTCAACCGCTGGTCGCTGCCGATGAATTCGTGAACATTCCAGCCCTTGATGCACAGGCTCCCCTCGCTCACCGGGTGGGTCTTCACCGGCAGGGAAGCAATGACGTCCTCGTTCAGAACTTCCAGCAGGATACCACAGCCGCAGCCGCAGTAGGAACAGGTGGTGTAAACGGTCCGAAAATCCATGGAGTACTCCTAACTCGTTGGGTTTACACTAGAAAAATGCCCTTGTGGATTTATTCACTTTCATCTTAGCATAATTGGCGTGCCAGTCAAGGGGGAGAACCTGGTTTTCGGTTTTCGGTTTTCGGTTTTCGGTGAGAATCTCATCACCGCACGTTAAAAAATATAATGGCGTTTTGACGGATTAACCGCCAAAACGCCAGCTCTGTGCTCTCAGTGCCTCTGTTGTGAAGTATAAATATCCTGGCCGTGCACCCTCCTTCGAATCCGCCTCATCCGGGTGGGCCCGCCAGGGGGTGATAGGTTAGCGTCCGCCACGACACAGACCGACCCTGTTTACCGCTGCTTCCTTCCGGACCTGACGGGGTTCACAGGCGCCTGTTGCGAGGGGTCCAACCCGCCGCCCTGGTCAGCCGTCGCCGGATGCGCTGCAACCCTCTGGGAAGGACTTCAATCCCGCGTAAGCGGCTCTCGGGTTACAGGGCACCGCTAGCTCCCCATCTAGCACGGCCAGGGTTAAAGGCGTCAGCGGTCGACGCGCTCCCGCATCTCTTTGCCGACTTTGAAGAAAGGCAGCTTTTTGCCTTCGACCTTGATGAGGTCTCCGGTTTTGGGGTTGCGGCCTTTATAGCCGTCGTAAAACTTCACCTTGAAGCTGCCAAAGCCGCGGACCTCGATACGCTCTTCCTGTGCCAAGGCGTCCGCCATGTTCTCGAAAACGGCGTTCACCACCATTTCCGCCTTTTTCAAGGTGATATTCTCGGCTTTAGCCAGGGCCTCGATGAGTTGCGACTTGTTCATGCCGCCTTTCTCCTTATGGGCGTGGCCTGGGCCCGGTGGGGCGTGGCAGACCCTTGCGCCGTCAGCTAATTTGGCTAAATAATAAATAAAATCGGAATGAAGGTAAAGAAAAAAATTGCCGGGAGCCCCGGGAGGACATGCGGGACCGGGACGGGAGGGGTCCGACCCCCCTGCCATGGCGCCGCCGGGGGTATGGGGCCGAAAGGGTTTAGTCGGCTCCTTTTTATGCATTTTCAGTGGCGGTTTTGGGTTAAAATAAACCGGCAGAAAAATTTCCGGGAGAAAGCCCATGGTGACGGAGGCTTGGCGGGCCAGGCTCCTCAAGGCCGCGGCGGAGGCCAGGGAGCGCGCCTACGCCCCCTACTCCGGGCTGCGGGTGGGGGCGGCGCTCCTGACCCGGAGGGGCAACATCTTCAGCGGCTGCAACGTGGAGAACGCCTCCTACGGGCTGACGGTCTGCGCCGAGAGGGCCGCGGTGTTCGCGGCGGTGGCCCAAGAGGGCCCGGAGCTGAGGATCCAGGCCCTGGCGGTGGTGGGGGAACCAGGCGCCCAGTTCCCCCCCTGCGGCGCCTGCCGACAGGTGCTCGCCGAGTTCGGGCCGGAGGCGGTGGTGCTCTTCCAGGGAGAAGGGGGGCTCACCGAGGCCCGGCTGGAGGACCTGCTGCCCCACGGTTTCCGGATGCCCGAAGGGCGGTAAAACAAAGGGAGTAGTGAGGCGTGGCCCGGGTGTTTTAACCACCAGGGCTCACTTTTTCCAACAGGACCAGGCATGGGCGAAAAAAGCGAGAAAAGATGCAGCCGGATGGAGCTGGCCGATTTTTTGGCCTCGCTGGCCCAGCAACTGCGAACCGGGGTCATGGAGGCCCAAGGCCGCGGCGTCAGGGTTCCCGAAGAAGTGGAAGCCAAGATTCACCTGGAGGAGAAGAAGGGGCGGTTCGAGGGCAAGATAAGCTGGCGCTGGCCCAGCCCTGGGGAAGCTGGCCGGGTTTCCGGGAAAGCGGCCCCACTGCCAGGTTCCCTCAAGGAGATCAAGGGCCGGATGGGTTCTGCTTTTGCGGAAATTAAGAAGGCCGCGGGCCAGGGAGAATACCCGGACGGCAAGACCCTAAAAGATTTCGTGGAAAGTTCCCAGAAGTTTCGGGAATGGGCCAGGCCGGAATGGCAGGAGGCCATGGAACAATTTCTGGACCACGTGAAGAACCTGCAAGCCGCCGTGGACCGGGGGGAGCGGGAGGCCATGGTCCGGGCGCTGGAGGCGTTGGCCAAGAGCATGGCCCTCTGCCACCGGGAATTCAAGTAGGCAGAGGGGGCGTAGATCTCTGCACGGGCCTTCCCCGGGTCTGCCTCCAAACCGTCCCGTCACATCGGATAAATCAGCCATTTCAGCAGTCTGCCGTTCAGGAAGAACAATTCCGTCACCGGCGCGGTCATCCCCAGATGCGCCTGGCAGTCCGGGTAGAGATAATATTTCCAGGTTTCCAGTCCGCCCAATCCCCGGGCCTGGATGATTTCATCGGGCTCGCCCACCAGGGCCCGGACCTCCCCGGCGGTCAGGCCTTCCTCGAGCTCGGTGCCGGCCAGGGCGGCCACCCGGTCCGCCTTGGCTTTGCGCTCCTGGCAGTCGCGGCGCAGGGTGGGGCCGGCGCAGGCAGCCAACAGCAGCATAATTCCCGCCAACAGCAAGCCGATTCGTCTCATGGCGTCGCTCCCCGATTAGATTGGTAAACGAACTTCCGATTAAATTTTTAAGACCTGCCGCGGCCCGGTGCAAGGTCGACGAGTCGGTTTTTAGGTCGCGGACGCCTTCGCGGCCGCGGAACCAGGTAAATTGTTTATTGCAAATGGTTCGTGCTATCATGCTGCCAATTGCTGGCTGCGGCTCATGAGCCTTAAACCGTGAAAGGGTAGCGCCGCCGCCCTCGGCGGCGCCAGAACCGGACACCGGGGCGGGTGTCCCACATAATCAGGGCAATTTTCACGAAGGTATGGGGAACTTTCACCATCTGAGCTACTTGAGTTTATGAAGAGGTTTTTTCAAGGAGAAACGATCGGCTTCCTGCTGATCTGGGGTTTCCTGATGGCTTACGGCAGCCAGAAGCTCTTCCGGGACCCCGGCACCTTCTGGCACCTGGCCGTGGGGCAGCACATTCTGGCAACGCACCATTTCATGAGCACCGATATCTTCAGCTTCACGTTCCAGGGGCAACCCTGGGTGGCCCACCAATGGCTCATGGAATGTCTCATGGCACGGCTCAATGCCGCGGCCGGCCTGGACGGGCTCCTGATCCTGACGGCCACTTCCCTGGCAATGCTCTATACCTGGCTGCTGCGGCGCCTGCTGAACGGGGGCCTGCACCCGCTGCTGGCGGCCCTGGTCCTGGGGATGGCCCTGGCCGCCAGCAGCCATCATTTTCACGCCCGCCCGCACGTGATCTCCATTATCTGCTTTGCGCTCACCTACGCATGGCTGGTTGATTTTGAGGCGAGGCGGGTGGACCTCAAGGGGATGCTCTGGCTGCTGCCCCTGTTCCTGTTGTGGAGCAACAGCCACGGGGCGGTTTTGGGTGGGTTGGCGACGTTCTTCCTGGCGATTTGCGGTTGGGGGGCGGCCAGACTTCTCCGGCAGGAATCCCCCCTTGACAATTGGAAAGAGGCGGCGCTGCTGGCGGCGCTCTTTTTGGGCTGCGCCCTCACCGCCCTGGTCAACCCCTATGGCTGGGAACTCCCCCGAACCTGGCTGGCGATAATGCGTTCGCCGGCGGTCTCCGGGTTGATTCAGGAGCATGCCTCCGCCTTCAGGACCGGGGATTGGACGGTGGTGATGTTTGGCGTTATTTATCTTGCGGCCCTGGCCGGCACCAAATGGCCCCGGGTCACCTGGCTCCTCCCGGTGGTGTGGTTCGGCCTGGCCCTGTCCAGGGTCAGGCACGGGCCCCTGTTCGCCGCGGCGGCTCTCCTGGCCCTGGCGGAGATGTTTCCGGAGATTCGCTGGGCCAGGTGGCTGGCGGCCCGGGGGAGCGTCTGCCTGGGCCTTCAGCCCGTGGAGCCGGAGGGCCGCCGCCTAACGGCCACAAATCTGCTAATTCCGGCTTTGGCGGTGGCGACTGCGATCCTGGTCAGCCAGATTGGTCTCCCCGGGGGGCGGCCGCCAGGACAGCGCTTGGTCCGGCTGGACCCCAAACACTGGCCGGTGGAATTGCTTCCGGAGCTCAAGGCCTACGAAAAAAGCCACCCCCCGGGAACTCCGATTTTCAATGACTTCCGGATGGGCGGGTTTTTAATCTATTACACCCCGGGGTTGCGGGTATTCGTCGATGACCGCTGCGAGCTTTACGGCGACGATTTTCTCTTCCCGTTGCTGGAGGGCGACCCGGAGAGGATCGAAGATTGGGCCAAGCGCTATGGCTTTGAAATGGCGCTCACCCAGGCGGGCTCGAATTTTGACCGATATTTGCGCCGCGCCCGGGGCTGGCGCCTGGTCAGGGAAGCGGCGGCCGGTTCTCTGTACCAGAGGGTGGGAAAGGATTAGCGTGAAAATAATCGTTATTGTGCCCACCTATAATGAGAAGCCCAATATCGAGCGGCTCATTCCCGCCCTGAACGAACAGTTCCGGAAGATTCCCCACGAGATGAGCATCCTGGTGGTGGACGACAATTCCCCCGACGGCACCGGCGACTGCGTCCGGGCGCTGATGGCCGACTACCCCAACCTGGAGCTGCTGACCGGAGAAAAACAGGGGCTGGGAGCCGCGTACATCAGGGGGATGCAATATGCCCTGGGGACGCTGGGAGCCGAGGCGGTGATGGAGATGGATGCGGATTTCTCGCACCGGCCCGAGGACGTGCCGCGCCTGGTGGCCCTCCTGGACGGGGGGGCGGACTTTGCCATCGGCAGCCGCTATGTGCCCGGGGGGAAGATTCCGGAAAACTGGGGCCGTCTCCGGAAGGCCCTCTCCAGATGGGGCAATATCTTTGCCCGCTACGTGGCCGGGCTTTATCGGGTCAGGGACTGCACCGCGGGCTTCCGGGCCATCCGCGCCTCGCTGCTCAAACGCATAGATTTCGGCGCCCTCACGGTCCAGGGGTACGCCTTTCAGATTGCGCTGTTGAATCAAGCGATGATTCAGGGGGCCGTAATCAAAGAAATTCCGGTGGAATTTGTGGACCGGGTTAAGGGGCACACCAAGCTCGGGGTTTCGGACATCCTCGAGTTTCTGGTCAATGTCTGGTGGATCAGGTTTCAGGCCAGCAAGACTTTTCTCAAATTTGCCGCGGTGGGGGTTTCAGGGGTCCTGGTAAATCTCGGGGCTTTTATTTTCCTGGTAACGGTGGGTTTAAACAAATTTATCGCCTCTCCCCTGGCCATCGAACTTTCCATAATCAATAATTTTCTCTGGAACAATTATTGGACGTTCAAAGACCGCAATTCGCCGGGCCCTCTCCTGGTCCGGGGGTTGAAATTCAAAGGCGTGTCGCTGCTGGCTTTGGGCGTCAGCTTCAGCACCTTTTTGCTCCTCAGTTATTTTTTTCCCGCCCCCCCCGCTTATGTTAACCAGGCCATCGCCATCATCCCGGCCACCGTGGTGAACTACTTCCTCAACGCTTACTGGACCTTCAAGGACCAGGGCGAAGCCAGCCAAACCACCTGATTCAGCGTCCCCAAGTTCAGCGCGGATTTCCCAGCACCGCGGCGGCTTCCCGGGGCATGCCCAACTGCTCATAGGCCATGGCCAGGTTGCGGCGGAAAATCAGAAAGTTGGGGTTGAGTTCCAGGGCCTTCTTAAACTCCACCACCGCCTCGTCCAAATTTCCCTGTTTGGCCAGGACCACGCCCAGGTTGTTGTAGGCATGGGAATAAGAGGGTTTGAGGCGGATGGTCGTCTCAAACATGCGCAGGGCCCGGTCCAGTTTTCCCTGGTTGATGAAGTGGATGCCCAGATGGTTATAAGCCATGTAGTTGTCTTCGGTAACCTCCAGGGCATGGCTAAAAAGCGTCTCCGAATCCCGCCAATGGCGCACCTGGAGCCAGGTGGCCAGCAAGCAGGCAAAGATTAGCAGTCCGGCTCCCAGGCCGCGGCAAACACGCCGATATCGCCAGGCAGCAGTTAAATCGAAGGCCCCCCAGGAAACCATGATAAACAGGCCGATGTAAGGGAGGTAGGTGTAGCGGTCCGCCATGGCCTGGCCTCCCACCTGCACCAAACCGATCACCGGCACCAGGGTGCCCAAGAACCAGAGCCAGCCCACCGCCAGATGGGGGTGGCGGGGGGCGCCGCGCCACACCCAAGCGGAAATGGCCAGCAGCACCAGGGCCGCGCCCACGGCCTGCCACCAGGGGGTGGGGGTCAGGGGATAAAAGAAGGCCAGGGGAAAGGGCCAGAAGAGTTTCAGCAGGTATTTGACATAGGCTACCAGGGCGTTGGCGACTCTGAGGTCCAGGGGGATTTGGCCCAGGGACTGCAGGGCTCCGGAGCCTTTCTGGGCCGCCAGGGTCACCAGGCAGGAGCCGGCGGCGAGGGCAAACAGAGGGATTTTCTCTTTCAGCAACTGCCAGTAAAGCTTTTGGGGGCGGGGTGACTTTGATTTGCCGGCTCGCCCCTGTTTGGCCGCCGCCGGCGCCCCCGCTTGCAGCCGGCCCAGAGGCCAGTAGTCCAGGAGAAGGAGGATAAAGGGCAGGGTGACCAGCATGGGCTTGGCCAGCAACCCCAGGCCGAACAGGATGGGGACGGGCAGATAACGCTTGAAGCCGGGGGCGGCCACATAGCGGATGTAAGCGAACATGGCGGCCAGCGCCCAGAAGGTGCTCAGGACATCTTTCCGCTCCGACACCCAGGCCACGGATTCCACATGCAGGGGGTGCAGGGCGAACAGGGCGGCCACCAGGGCGCTGGGCCCCAAGGCTCCGGTGGTCCGGGCAAAAAACAGGAACCAGAGGACGGTGTTGGCCAGGTGAAAGAGCAGGCTGGTTAAATGGTGACCCCCGGGGTGCGCACCATAGAGCTGGGCATCGAGCATGTGGGACCACCAGGTGAGGGGGTGCCAGTTGCCGGCATGAAAGGAAGTGCAGGACGACTGCACTCCTTCCCAGGTGAGTCCTCCCTTCACCATGGGATTGTCATAGACATAGAGGTCATCGTCGAAGGTGACAAACTGGCAATTCCTCACTTGCCAGTAGGCAGCCGAGGTAAGCGCGAGGAGCAGCAGGCAGATGGCCAGCTTCGCACCTGTAGAAGAGCGGGAGAATCTATCCGTCAAGCAAAATCACCTCCAAGCGCAGCCTCAAATCCCCCTGGCATTTATTTTAGTCCAACTTGCCGGCCAAAGTCCAAACAACGGACTTCCCTTGACCGCCTGATTTATGTGATTCCCCCGGAAAATTTTGTGTTAATATAAAATCACTTCCTAAACAATTTCTCTTCCATCCTCAAAGAGGTTGCCGTGATGGACCGACGCAAGACCAAAGGGCAACTCGTCGCCGAGCTGCAGGAGCTGCGTCAGCGGGTAGCCGAGCTGGAGCAGGAGCAGCGAGTTCTCAAGGAAGACCAACACACCCTCCACGCCCTCATGGAATATATCCCCGAGGGCATCATGGTAGCGGACGCCCCGGATGCGACCATCAGGATGGTTAGCAAGTTCGGGGTGCAGCTTACCGGGCGGCCCCGGGGAGCCCTCGAAGGAGTCCCCGTGGGCGAGCATGCCGAGAAGTGGGGAATTTTTCGGGCGGATGGCGTCACCCCGGCCACCAGTGACGAGCTGCCCCTGACCCGGGCCACCCGGAGGGGAGAAGTGGTGGAGGATGAAGAATACATCTTTAAAAGACCCGACGGCGAACAGTTGACGGTACTATGCAACGCCGGCCCCATCCGGGGTGAGGACGGCAGCATCACCGGAGGGATGGTTGCCTGGCGGGACATCACCGAACGCCGGCGGCTGGTGGCGGAGGAACAGGAAATCAGCGCGGAGCTGCGCGCCGTCAACGAAAGGCTGATAGCCCAAACGATGGAATTGGAGGTTCAGGCGGACGAGTTGCGGGCGGCCCAGGAGGAACAGCAAATCCAGGCCGAGGAATTGCGAGTCCAGAATGAAGAGTTGCTGTCCCAGGCCGAAGAGCTCCAGGCGCAGAGTGAAGAACTGCAGCGTCTGGCCGACGACCTGGAAGCCCAGCGGCGACTCCTGGAGGTGGTCATCCGGCAAATGCCCGCGGCAGTGGTCATCGCGGAGGCGCTCTCCGGTCAGATAGTGCTGATGAACGACGAAGTGGAGCGCCTCTGGCGGCAGCCGACGAGGTCGGAGGAAGGCATCTTGCATTATTCCAGGTACAAGGGGTTTCACGCCGACGGCCGCCCCTACTGGCTGGAGGAATGGCCCCTGGCCCGGTCCATCAAGACCGGGGAGGTGGTGGACGAGGAAGAGATCGGGTTTCTCCGGGGCGACGGCACCCGGGGAATCATGACCGTCAGTTCGGCCCCGGTGCGGGATCAGCAGGGGAGGATCATGGCCGGGGTGGCCATCTTCTCCGACATCACCGCCCACAAACAGGCGGAAGCGGAAATCCGGCGGCTGGCTTCCTTTCCGCAACTGAATCCCAATCCGGTGTTGGAAATAGACCTGGACGGCGCCATCACCTATTACAACCAGGCTACAGTAGCGGCCCTGGAACGGCTGGCCCCGGACTTGGGGCCGGAGGCCTTCTTGCCGGAGGACCTGGAAGAAATTCAGGCGGCGGCGCGACAAAACCGCGATTGGCATTTTTATCGGGAAATTAAGATCAAGGACGCGGTTTTTGGCGCCAATATTTATTATGCCCGTCCTTTCGATGTCTTACGTATTTACGCCAGTGACATCACTGAACGCACGGAGGCCGAGAAAGCGCTAGTACGGGCCAAGGAGGAATGGGAGGCCACCTTCGATGCGGTGCCCGACCTCATCGCCATTCTGGACGAGGACCACCATATCATCCGGGTCAACCGGGCCATGGCTGGGGCCCTGGGAACCACCGCGGCAGACCTGGTGGGCCGGCCTTGTCACGAAGTGATGCATACCAGCTCCAGCCCGCCGGCCTTCTGCCCCCACTCCCGGCTGCTGGCCGACGGCAAAGAGCACACCGCGGAGGTCCGGGAACTGGGGCGGGATTTCCTGGTGACCGCTTCTCCCCTGGCCCACGACGGGGGGCGGCTCCGGGGCAGCGTCCACGTGGCTCGGGACATTACGGCGCGCAAGCGGGCCGAGGAGGCCTTGTACCGGCTCAATGAAGAACTGGAGGAACGGGTCCAGGAGCGCACCGCCCAACTGGCCGCGGCCTACGGGCAACTGGAAGCCCTGTTCACCAACATCATCACGCCCATGGTTATTCTGGATAAAGATTTCAACTTCATCCGGGTAAATGAGGCCTATGCCCGGGCCTGCCAGCGCCGGGTGGAAGATTTTCCGGGGCGCAACCATTTCGAGCTTTACCCCCACGCCGAAAATGAAGCCATTTTCGCCCAGGTGGTCAAGACCAAGACCCCCTGCCAGGCGGAAGCCAAGCCCTTCACCTTTCCGGACCATCCCGAGTGGGGGGTGACCTATTGGGACTGGACCCTGACCCCCATCCTGGATAAGGCCGGGGAGGTGGAGTTCCTGGTATTTTCCTTGAAAGACGTCACGGAGCGCCGACGGGCGGAGGAGGCCTTAAAAGAGGAGAGGCAGCGGTTTTACGATGTTCTGGAAATGCTCCCGGCTTACATTGTGCTGCTGACGCCGGATTACCGCGTGCCGTTTGCCAACCGGTACTTTGAGGAGCGCTTCGGCAAAGCCGAGGGCCGGCGCTGCTTCGAATACATGTTCGGGCGCACCGAGCCCTGTGAGATTTGCGAAACCTATAAGGTCCTGAAAACCAACACCCCCCACCGCTGGGAATGGACCGGCCCCGATGGGCGGTTCTACGATATTTATGACTACCCCTTCACCGACGTGGACGGCGCCCCCCTCATCATGGAGATGGGGATTGACATCACCGAGCGGAAACTGGCGGAGGAATCCCTGCGGCGGCAAAGCGCCATCCTGGACGGCGTCAACCGGATCTTGCGGGAGTTTCTGACCTGCAAAACCGAAGAAGAATTGGGGCGCACCTGCCTGGCGGTGGCCGGGGAACTAACCGGCGCCGAACTCGGGGCCCTCTACGAATTGAATGCCATCGGCAACCTGGACGCCACCACCATCAGCGATTCGGGCTGGGCAGCCTGTAAAATGGCCACCGCGGGCCTCCCCAAGAATCTGGAGGTGCGGGGGTTGTACCGCGGCGTTATTCAGGGAGGATTATCCCTGATCGCCAATGACCCCGCCTCGCATCCGGATAGGGTGGGGGCTCCCGACGGACATCCCACCCTGACTTCTTTCCTGGGTGTCCCCCTGCGGTATGGCGACAAAGTCATGGGGTTGATGGGCCTGGCTAACAAGGAAGGCGGCTTTAAACCATCGGATCAGGCAGCCGCGGAGACGCTGTCGCCGGCCGTGGTGGAGGCCCTGATGCGCTTCCGGGCGGAAAAGCAGGCGGAAAGCATCGGCAGGCTGTACCGGTTGTTGAGCAAAGTCAACGAAACCATTATTCGGACTCCCGACCAGGATAGCCTCTTTCAGGAGGTCTGCCGCATCGCGGTGGAGGACGGGCGGTTCCGCATGGCCTGGATCGGCCTCTCCGATGCCGCCTCCCGGTCGGTCAAGGCGGTGGCGCAGTACGGTTTCGAAGAGGGCTACCTGGAGCAACTGGTGATCCCCTTGAAAGACGCGGCGGAGAGCCGGGGTCCTACCGGCATCGCCGTCCGGAAGGGCCGGTACGACATCTGCAACGATTTCGCTTCGGACCCCCGCATGGCGCCCTGGCGGGAGGCGGCCCTGGCCCGGGGCTACCGCTCTTCCGGGGCCTTTCCGCTGCGGGTGGGTGAAAAGGTGGTGGGGGCCCTGACCCTTTACGCCGAGAGGCCGGGGTTCTTCAGCGCCGAAGAAATTTCCTTGCTGGAGGGCCTGGCCGCGGACCTCTCCTTCGCCCTGGAATCCCTGGACCGGGAGGCCAGGCGCCGGCAGGCGGTGACGGAAGTCAGGAGATTGAACGAGGAGCTGGAACTGCGGGTCAAGGAGCGCACCGCCCAACTGGAGGCCGCCAACCGGGAACTGGAGGCCTTCTCCTACTCCGTCTCCCACGACCTCAAAACGCCGCTCCGGGCCATTCAGGGTTTCTCCCGGATCTTGATGGCGGAACACTCGGCCAACCTCGATGCGCAGGGCCTCAGGCTGCTGGGGGTCATTGTCAACAACACCATGCTCATGGCCCAGCTTATTGACGATCTATTGGCCCTCTCCCGCCTCGGGCGACAAAAGATGAAAAAATCCGCCGTTGACCTGGCGGCCATGTCCCGGCAAGTTTTCCAGCAATTCCGGTCCCAGGAGCCGGACAGGGACTTGAGGCTGAGCGTGGGCGAGCTGCCCCCGGCCTTCGGGGACCACAACCTGATCACCCAGGTGATGGCAAATCTCCTGGGCAATGCGATCAAATATACCAAGGGCCGGAAAATTGCGAAAATCGAGGTGGGGGGGCGGCGCGAGGGAAAGCTGAACGTTTACTATGTGAAAGATAACGGGCTGGGCTTTGATATGCGCTACGCCCATAAATTGTTCGGCGTTTTCCAGCGGCTGCACAGCAGCCAGGAATACGAAGGAACCGGCGTGGGGCTGGCCATCGTCCAGCGCATCATCCAGCGTCACGGAGGCCGGGCCTGGGCCGAGGGCGAAGTCGAGAAGGGCGCGACCTTCTATTTTTCCCTGCCCCGGGAAAGGGAAGAGGAGTGAAGAAGCTGCGCCTCCGGGAGGATGGACTTTCAGATGACGACCGGGAGTCTATTTCCCATATCTTATTGCCAGCAGAAACAGCAGCAAGGCTCCCAAGAGAATATTTATCGGCTTCGTTAAGACCCGGTGCAGCCGGTCAACTAATTTGCCCTCCATGAAAGACCCCCTTGTTTAGGAACTCAGGCCAAAGGTCCGGAATAACCGGAGACAGGCCCACCGTTGTGTCTGGAGGCCGCCGGGAAATATTTCGGGGTCTGGGCTATTTGCCTCATCTGGTCAATTCTCGGGGCATGGACCTTGGGAACGGGCAGACCCACGAAACAAATGGTCAGCAGAACCAGCAGCAGCGCTCCTGAAAAGATATTCACCGGATTCGTTAAGATTCGGTGCAGCTTGTCAATAAATTTGTCATCCATGTCGCGCTCCTTTTT
>Ga0315268_10002463_pt1 | contig 20808 bp, 12 predicted proteins | sample C1_top_MG_FD_204535 | JGI IMG/M metagenome (GOLD analysis project Ga0315268, IMG submission 204535) | Sediment microbial communities from Yellowstone Lake, YNP, Wyoming, USA - C1_top | ecosystem: Environmental > Aquatic > Freshwater > Lake > Sediment | place: USA: Wyoming | collected 2017-08-01
CCGCACGTCACACTGCCAGCCCAGCCCCAGGGCTGGCGTGCGCCGTGCTGGGCTCCGCTGCACCGCGGGCCACCCTGACCGCGATTCGCGCTTCGAGCGGGGCAAAAGCAGTAAGGTGGGGCCGCGCTTTAATCGGTGGCAGGCGGCGTGCAAAAAGCAAAAGCAGCACGCCGCCTGCCACCGGGCGCGGCCCGGCTTCCCCGCGGGCCCGCCCTGTTTACTGCTCGCCTCCGCAGCCGTCTCCCCGCTGGCGGTGGCTCGCACTCGCGCCGCGTCAGCCAGGTTGCACCGGGCGGCCACACGGCGCGGCTCGCCACACGCCACCGGGGCCCCTCGGCGGCTGCGGCTCGCCCAGGCCCGCTCAAACAGCGGGCCCACAGGTGCGGTCCGGCCCCGTCGCCCGCGCCCGTATAGCGCGTAGCAGCTTCCCGCGCCCCCAGCCTCTCAGCGGCGCAAGGTCGCGGGCTAGGGGCCGGGCCGCCAGTCGCCGCCCTCCGCCGCCGCATACGAACACAGGGCGGCGCTCCGGGCGGCGAGGCAAAACCCCCTCCACTAGGGGAAGGGGGTTGGGTAAAGGCAGCGGCGCGGGCTAGGGGCCTGGCCCCTGGCCTAACGCTGCGCTAAGCAAACCATTACGGCCAGGGGCCAGGCCCCGTCGCACCCGCGCCGCCGCCCGAGGGCTCGGACGCCAACCGCGTAGACCTCCCCGACTCCCGCTCCCCTTGATCCATCGTGCTACGATCTACTCCATGCACCCGGCAATCACCGCCGCGCTCATCGGACTAGCCGGGCTCGCCTTCGTCGAACTCAGCCGCCGCCTCTCCGAACTCCACGCCGACCTCAGCCAGCGAATCTCTAAGGCGGGCGAAGACATAGCGAACCTACGCGCAGAGCTGCGCGAATTGCGGGTTTGCCGCTGGCGCGCCGAGCCCGACCAGACCCCTCCCCATCCCCTGGTTTCCGAGTCCGAAAAACCCACCGAAGACCCCAGCCAGTCCCCCAGGGCACAGGCCCGCGCCGCCCTGGCCACACGCCGCATGCGCCCCGCCCACGAATAGCCCGCAGCTATTTCCCGGTGTCCCAATCCTCTACCCAACCCGGACACCGCAGTGTCCGAATTCCACTGGACACCATCAGGCACGCCGGTGTATATACAAGGTGGACGCGGCTGGACACCAGCCCAACCCCAACCACCGCAACACCAGGGCATCCCGGAACGGCACGGCTCGTGGGCGCTTAACTCAGCGGGAGAGTGCCATCTTCACACGGTGGAAGTCACTGGTTCGAATCCAGTAGCGCCCACCATCCATTTTCATTCCAACTGAGCCCCTATACAGCGTCCGGGCGAAGCTCTGCAAGTCCCGTTGCAGCACGTCATTTCGAGGATGCTAAAATCCCGAGTACCCCCCAGGCACAAAGCAAATGACGGAAGCACGTGTGGCTTATGCCGTGTTTTGCCAACTCATCGGGAAATCTCTTGATTTTGGGCACAACCCGGCATGGCAGGCTGCGAAAGGAAGTTGCATGGGCGCAAAGCACCTCGGCATCATGAGTGCGGCGGAGCATAGCTTTGGCGTGCTGGTATTCCTATTACTATTGATTTCCACATGCGCCGCCCGCGACGTGCAGGGCCGTATCCGCGATGCCCAGGGGCGTCCGGTAAAGAACGTTTCCGTCAGCCTGGCCGGGACGGCGGCCAAAGCAATTTCCGGGGAGGACGGGACGTTCACGCTGTCGCTGCCGACCGGCGTAAGCAGGGCACGGCTGCTGTTCGAAGCGCCCGGCTACTATCCCGCCGGCGTGGTGTACGAATTGGCAGACCCGCCCGCGGCGGTGGAAGTCTCTCTGGTATCGAAAGTGCTGGTCACCGAAGACGTGGTGGTGGTCGCGCCGCGGCTCGACATTCCCTTGAGCGACAATGCGGCGGCCACCTCGATCGTAGGCCTGGACAGGATTCAGACGCTGCCGCGTGCCGTGGGGGCGGAAGAAGTCCTGCTGGCGGTGCCGGGCGTGAAGGTGGACAACCAGGCCGACAGCGAACGCGTGCACATGTCGATCCGCGGCCAGGGAATTCTGAGCGAGCACGGCATCCGCGGCATACAGGTGCTGTTGGACGGCATTCCGCTGAACGATCCCAGCGGCTTCGCGCCCGACCTGTTCGACGTGGACTGGGCCGGCGTGCAGGAAGTGGAGGTGATCCGCGGGCCGGTGGCGTTTCTTTACGGAGGCGGATCGGCCGGGGGCGTGCTTTCGGTCAGGACGCATGAGGCATCGGACACCACGCACGGCGAAGTCTGGGCTTCCGGGGGATCGAATGGCTTTTACAAGGGGCGCGCCGAAGTCTCGGGCAAAGCGCGCGGCGTGGCATACCTGCTGTCAGGATCGAGAAACGCGGGCGACGGCTACCGCCAGCACACCGCGTTCTGGGCCGATAACCTGTACGGCAAGCTGAGCTTCAAGCCCACGCCGCGGCTGCAACTGAACCTGGTGGGCATGGGGACCGGCTTCTTCAACCAGAACGCGGAAGGCCTGAACCTGGCGTGGCTGGCCCAGGACCGGCGCATGGCCAACCCGGATGCGCTCACCTACAACGAGTATCAGAAAACCATCCGCGGCACCGGCGGGATCACCGGAGAGTGGGCCATCTCCGAGCGTCAGCGCGTTGCCTTCACCTTTTATTTCCGGCGCACCCAATACGACGAGCCGGTGCCCTCCTCGGTGGAGCATCGCACCATCACCTCGCCGGGCGGATCGGTGCAGTACAGCCTCGAAGGCGGTTCCGGCGGGCTGAAACATCACTTCAGCGCCGGGGTCGATCTTGACGGGCAGCTCATCGGCGATATCAGGCGCCTCAACCTGGGGAACGCCATCGAGGGCGGCTTGGTGGCGAACCAGTCGATCACGCAGAAGCGGTTCGCGGGCTTTGTGACGGAGCGGCTGGCGTTGGGCGCGAAGTGGTCGCTGCTGGGCAGCGTGCGCATGGATCGTTTCGGCAACCGGCTGACGGATTACTTCGGAACCGCATCGGGCGAGCGCAACTTCAGACGGGTGACCGGGCGCGTGGGGGTCACGTTCAATCCGCGCCAGGAGATCGGGCTGTACGCGTCCTGGGGACAGGGATTTCTGCCGCCGGCCACGGAAGAGTTGACCTCGAACCCGAGCGGCTTCGGCGGATTCAATACGCGGCTGGTCCCGGCAACGTCGCAAGGCGTGGAGATCGGCGTCCGGGGCGGGGTGCGGGGACGCCTGTACTACGACGCGGCGGTCTTCCGCCTGGATACGAAAAACGATTTCGAGCGCTATCGCTGCCCGCTGCCGGGAATGCCGGCCTTGTGCAATCCGCCGGACCGGCCGCTGGAAACCTTTTACGGCAACGCTGGGCAGAGCCGCCGGTACGGGCTGGAAACCTCGCTGAAGTGGCTGCCGGTTTCGCGGCTGACGCTTTCCGCGGCGTACACGTATTCGCACTTCCTGTACACCGATTACAGCAGCGCGGCGTATCCGGGTGACCTGAGCGGACACTGGCTGCCGAACTCTCCCGCGCACCAAATGTTCGCGGAGGCCAACATCGAGTTGCCGCGCAGCTTCTCGGCAGGAATCGGCACGCAGGCGTTTTCGCGCGCCTACATCGATCCGACCAACCAGGCCTGGATTGGCGGCTACGGCCTGCTGAACGCGCGGCTGAGCAAGAGCATGCAGATGGGACCGGGTTACGCGACGTTCTCGGTGACGGGCCGCAATCTCACCGGCAAGCAGTACATCGCCTTCACCGAGCCCGATCCCGACGGGAATTCGTATCAGCCCGGCCCGGAGCGCGAGCTGTTCGTGGGCGTGCAGTGGAGATTCTGAACTTCCCAGCCAGGGAGTTTATCGGGGGGGCATGCCGCCTTCGGCAGGGCCTGTGCGCCGCGGATGAGCAATTCGAGATCGCCGATATTGAGCGGCGGCGCGGCCTCGCCCAGGAAGGCCGTGAGCGGCTCTGATCGGCTACTCTCGATTTCCATGCGGCGGATGGAAACCCGCTCACGGCAGCTTACATCGGAGTAGCTGCGAAGCGGAGATGTCCCTGTCCAGGCGCTCGGAGCGGGTGCCATGGAGTGGCGTTGGTTCAGCAGCGCACGCGGCCCTTGCCTGCGTCTGCTCTTGGCTATTGTCCTGCTGTCGGCGTTGGGGGCGCTCTTCTCCTGTGCCGGTGTTCCCGCGGGGTTTCTCGGCCCCAGCACGCCTGGGCCGGGCAACACTCCCACGCCGACCAGTCCCGCCGCCCCGCTTCCACCGGCGCCTGCGCCGCCGCCGTTACCGGCTCCCGCTCCAGTACCGCCGCCGGCGCCGGCTTCGCCGCCGCAGGTGACGATTGCGACCACCACGCTGCCGGCCGGTATTTCCGGCGAGCCGTACTCGGCAACCATCACGGCCCAGGGCGGCGTGGCGCCGTATGCCTGGAGCATCGCTTCCGGCGCACTGCCTTCCGGGCTGGCGCTGAGCGCCGCCAGCGGCGTGATCAGCGGTACGCCTACCCAGACCGGCAGCTTCGGATTCACGGCAATGGTCGCCGACGCGGATTCGCAGACGCAGTCGGCCAAGTTCAGCATCAGCATCAGCGCGGCACCGCAGCCGCTGGTGATTCTGACCGCCAAGCTGGCGGCCGGCACCACGAACGTACCCTACGCGGCGGCGCTTTTGGCCAGCGGAGGCCTGACGCCGTACACATGGAGCATCGGCAGCGGCGCACTTCCCGCCGGCCTGAAGCTGGACTCGGCTACCGGCCAGATCGGCGGCACGCCCACCGCAGCCGGCAGCTTCAACTTCACCGCCCAGGTGACCGACTCGCTGGCGCAGACCAACAGCGCGGCGTTGAGCCTCACCGTCGCTGCGCCGCCGGCGTTGGCCATTCTCACCAGCGGCCTGCCCAATGGCACCTCGGGAGTCGCCTACGCTGCGGGCCTTTCCGCCGGCGGCGGCATCACGCCCTACGCCTGGCAAATTACTGCGGGCTCGCTCCCCACCGGGCTGACGCTGAAGCCCAGCGGCGAGATCGGCGGCGCCCCGCTCACGCCTGGCGCTTTTTCGTTCACCGCACAGGTTACCGACTCGGCCGCGCAGAGCAAGAGCGCGGCGCTAAGCATTACCGTCAACGCGCCGCCGCCACTGGCCCTGGTCACGAGCAGCCTGCCGGCCGGCACTACCGGCCTCAGCTACAGCGCGGCACTCTCCGCCAGCGGCGGCGTCACGCCGTTCACCTGGACGATGGCGGCCGGCGCCCTGCCCGCCGGCCTGGCGCTGAATTCCTCCGGTGCGATCAGCGGCACTCCAATAACGGCCGGCACATTCGACTTCACGGTCCAGGTGAATGATTCGGCCGGACAGATCAAGACTGCGCCCCTCAGCATCACGATCAGCCCGCCGCCGGCGCTCACGGTTCTTACCACCCTGCTACCGAGCGGAACCAGCGGCACGGCGTACAGCGCAACGCTTTCCGCCAGCGGCGGCGTGACGCCCTATGGGTGGTCGATCGCGGCCGGCGCTTTGCCCGGCGGGCTTTCACTGAGCACAGCCGGCGCCATCAGCGGCACGCCGAAGACGGCCGGCGGGTTCAACTTCACCGCCCAGGTCACCGACGCGGCAGCGCAGATCAAAACCGCGGCCCTCAACATCACCATCAACCCGGCGCCGGCGCTGAATCTTCTCACGGCGAGTCTGCCCAGCGGCACGACCGGGGTTACGTACAGCGCGACCCTCTCCGCCAGCGGGGGCGTGACTCCTTACAGCTGGAGCATCAGCGGCGCGCTGGCCGGCGGCCTGAACCTGAACGCTTCCACCGGGGTGATCAGCGGAACGCCGACTGCGAGCGGCACTTTTAATTTCACCGTCCAGGTCACGGACTCGGCCGCGCAGACCAAGAGCGCAGCGCTCAGCATCGCCATCAACCCGGCGCCGGCGCTCAGCCTGCTGACCACCAGTTTGCCGCCGGGAACCACAGGGACCAGCTACAGCGCTTCACTTTCGGCCGGCGGCGGCGTGACGCCATACACCTGGACGATAACCGCCGGCGCGCTGCCCGCGGGATTGAGCCTGAACTCCTCCAGCGGCGAGATCAGCGGCACGCCTGCTGCCGCCGGGAGCTTCAACTTCACCGCCCAGGTGGCGGACTCCGCCAGCCAAACCAAGAGCGCGGCCCTGAGCATAAGCATCAGCGTGCCGCCGCTGGCCATCACCAGCGCCAGCTTGCCGGGCGGAAACGTGGGGACATCCTACTCGGCAACCCTCACGGCCAGCGGCGGCGTGACGCCCTACACCTGGAGCATCAGCGCCGGTTCGCTGCCCGCCGGCCTGTCGCTGGGCGCCTCCAGCGGCGCCATCAGCGGCACGCCCACCGCCGCCGGAACCAGCGACTTTACCGTCCAGGTGGCCGACTCGGCTTCGCACACACAGAGCGCGGCCCTCAGCATCACCATCCACCCGCCGCCCAGCGATAAGATCACGCACGTAGTCGTCATCATGGAGGAGAACAAGAGCTACGGAGAGGTGATCGGCAACGACGCCGACATGCCGTACCTCAACTCGCTCGCCAGCACCTACGGCCTGGCAGCGAATTACTACGCCAATGTGTTGTCGTCGCAAGGGGACTACTTCATGATCACCATGGGCGAGATCCTCACCAGCAATTCCAGCTTTACCGGCGTCACCAGCGATGACAACATCGTCCGCCACCTGGTCAATGCCGGTATCAGTTGGAAGGCGTATGCCGAGAGCATTCCGCACAGCGGCTACCTAGGCGACAATGCCTTCCCCTATATGAAGATTCACAACGCGTTCGCCTATTTCTCCGATGTGGTGAACGACTCGTCGCAGGCCAACAACATTGTTCCCTTCTCGCAATTCGCGAGCGATCTGTCCAGCGGCAATTTGCCGGCGTACTCGTTCGTCATTCCGAACGCCTACGACGACGGCCACAGTTGCCCGCCCGGCAATTCCAACTGCGGCCTCTCCGGCGAAATGGCCCTCACCGATCAGTGGCTGCAGGACAACATCGCGCCCTTGCTCAGCAACAGCGACTTCAAGCAGCACGGGCTGCTGATCATCACCTGGGATGAGTCGGATGGCAGCTCCAGCAACGGCGGCGGCCACGTGGCCACCGTTATCGCCGGCGCCAAGGTGAAGCCGGGCTACGTCTCGACCACGTTTTATCAGCACCAAAGCGCGCTCAAGCTCAGCATGCAGGCGCTGGGGCTGACCAGTTTCCCCAACGCCGCCGCCAGCGCTCCCAGCATGACGGAGTTCTTCAGTAGCCCGATACCGTGAGTCGGCGATGGAGCGCCTTCGCCCCGAACGCGCGGAAGCGATGCACCTCAGACGAGCGCGTTGGGGGCGAAAGCGGTCCAAGAGCCGATTGTCGCCGTGCAAAATTTTCCTGAACGAGGAACTCCGGTCTCATCCGCGCGCCGCAATCCCGCCGCTAACCATCTGCTGCTCACGTACTTAGGTAATGGCAGCCTGGTTGCTTTGTTGCTCAATGCCACCACGTCGCAGGAGCGTCCTATGAACCAAGAGACTTCCCCGCATTCCCCTGAGTTCGCCGAACCGTCGCAGCCGGCGGCGAGCCGCCCCAACCTGGGTCCCTGGGCGGCCGCGTTCATCCTGGTGATAGCGTTGCTGGCCGGCTTCGGCTACGGGCTGCACCAGCGGAACCAGGCGCAACGCCTGATGGCCCAGAACCAGCAGGTCACCGCCGCACTGGAGCAGACGCGCGGCCAAATTGACGCCCTCAACGGCAAGCTGAATGACATGGCCGCTGTCGAACAGGCCCGTCAGGAGGCGGCCGAGCGCGCCGTCGCGATGCGCCGGAAGCAGTCGCCCGCCGCCGTCCGCCTGCGCCGCGACGACCCCCGCTGGAAGAAAGTGCAGTCGCAGCTCGACGCCCAGGGCAAGGCGATCGATTCCACCCGCCAGGACCTGGACAGCACCCGGCAGGATCTGACCAGTGCCAGGAATGAGCTCGGCGACTCCATCGCCCGCACCCACGGCGAGCTCGTCGTCCTGCAGAAAAAAGGCGAGCGCAATTACTACGAGTTCGATATTGACAAGAGCAAGCAGTTCTCGCGCCAGGGCCCGGTGGGCGTCCGCCTGAAGAAAGCCAACACCAAGCACAGCTATGCCGATCTGGAGCTGATGGTGGACGACAACAAGCTCTCGCAGAACCACGTCAATCTTTACCAGCCGGTCATGTTCTATAACGCCGACACCGGGCAGCCGGTGCAACTGGTGATCAATCACATCAGCAAGAACCACATACACGGCTACGTCAGCGAGCCCAAGTACAAGGCCTCGGACTTGGCCGCCGCCGGCGCCGCAGTACCGGTTGCGGGCGCGCAGCAGCCCAGCCAGACGCCGCCCGCGCGCCGCAAGCTGAGCTTCAAGCCGGAATAGGCGAGTTGATCGGGTAATTGCGTAATCGGGTAATCGGGTAACTGACTGCACTGCTCGGTCAATTACCCGATTCCGCAATCCCGCAATCCCGGATTTGACTTCCCCTGCCCGTCCGGGTAACATCAGGTTTGGCTTCCGAACGGCACTCTCCCGTGCCGGGTCAGTCCGCGCGCAGCGGTTCCAAGGCGCCGGCGGACGAGATTAAGATCACGAATTTCCATCCGCACCCGGGCTTGAAGCATCCGGGATAATGCGTGACCGGCTTCTTCGACGGAGTGATTCAACCCAAGCACTGACTGCGTCCCGTCCGGCGGGAGCAACGAGAGCATCATGAATTTTGGACCGAAGAATACCTCCGGCGCCGGAGGTAAGAACAGACGACGCCGCGGCCGCCGCGGCCCCGGCGCACGCCCGGGACAGGGCAAAAACCAGCATCAGCGCAGCCCCGGCGTCTTCACCCATCCCATGGACCACAGTTATCGTGCCGCGCTGCACGGCGGCAACAATCATGCCGGCGCCCACCGCAGCATGGGCACGCAGTACCTGCAGCCCGATCCCGAGCCGGTCCCGCAGCACCATCAGCGGGGCGCGCCGCGCATCTTCGCCTTCATTGACGACCTGTTCTTCCTGGCCAAGATCAACGAGATTTCCCGCAAGCTGAACGTGAAGGTGGAGTTCGTCAAGACCGAGAAGGACATCCTGGAGCGCCTGTTGCAGAACGGGGACGAGAAGCCCTCGCTCATCATCTTTGACCTGAACAACGCCAATGCCAAGCCGCTGGCCACGATTCCCCGGCTGAAAAAGGAGCTGAAGAAGGGCACCACCATCATCGGTTTCCTCTCGCACGTGCAGGGCGATTTGAAGATCAAGGCCATGGAGGCGGGCTGCGACATGGTGATCCCGCGCTCCGCCTTTTCCCAGAACCTGCCGCAACTGCTGCGCCGCCACGGCGCCCCGGAAGAAGCCGAAATCCAGTAGCCAGTCGCCAGTCTAAGAATCTCAGCCGCGGATTGACGCGGATATGCGCGGATATGCGCGGATAAGGGAAGCTCTGATTAACTGCGGTTCCTTGAAGGGGACGGCCTTCAGGCCGTCCGTAAATGCCGCAAAATGAGCGCGGCTTCAGCCGCTGAGGGACCGGCGACGCACTTGATCAGAGCTTCCTAAGGACTTGATCCGCGAGAATCCGCGGCAATCCGCGGTTTGATTTTTCTGGCGACCGCCGACCGGCGGCTAAGTGGCAACTGAAAACTGGCAACTGGCAACTGAACGCTGCTCTCCTCACGTCCAAGCTGATGAGAACTCTCATGGCCTTGACGCGGCTGTACGAGGAAACCGAACTCACGCCCGAACTCCGGCGGATCTATACCGACATCCGCTACAGCTTCGATCTGCCTTTCGTGCCTTCCATCTTCAAGGCGTGCGCCGGCGTGCCCGAGTACCTGAAACTGATGTGGAACGACCTGGGCCCAGTGGCGCGCTCGCGCGAGTTCCAGACCGCCGGCCTGGCGCTGGAGGAATTCATCCGCTCGCTGGCGGTGAGCGACGGCTGGCGCTTTTCCGACCAGCAGCGGGTGCTGGCGGAACAGAAGTTCGCGCCCGACGACATCGAGCAGTTCGCCGCCATCGTGAACATCTTCGCGCGCGCGCTGCCGCGTATGGCGCTGTTCGCCCGCCTCATGCAGCGCGGATACTCCGGCGGGCAGCGTGGCCGGGTCAGCTCCGGCAAGCAGATTTCGGCGCTGTCGCGGCTGGTCACGCTGCACGTCCCCAACGAGCGCGACGCCGGCCTGCGCGTCTGGCTTATTTACAACGACATCAAGAAGACCACCGCCTCCGCCCACGTACTCAGCCTGCTGCGCGCCATCTCGCCGTTTCCCGGCTACCTGGCATCGGTATGGGTGGAGGCGAAAAAAGTCATGCGCGAGGAGTCGTTTCAATTGGCGCGCGAGCGGGCGGCCAAGCGTGCCCTGGGGCTGATCACCGGACTGCCGGTGCGCGACCATCGCAATTCCAAGCAGGTCACCGGCGAGCAATGGAAAGACATCGAGCAAAACGTCGACGCTTTCGCCCGTCTCCTGCCGCAGTTCGCGCTGCTGGCGGCGGTCTGGCAGCGCTCCTTCCCCCGTGTGCGCTCGGCGCTGTTTGCGGCGTGAAAGAAACAGCAATTAGCGATTGGCAATTAGCGATTAGCGATTAGCAATTAGCGATTAGCAGTTGGCTCTTGGGCGGTCAGCCCCAGAGGGGCGAACGCTGGTAGCCCAGGGCGACAGCCCTGGGTATGAATCGCCTTCTCCCGTCAGTCCCGCAGGGACGACGCGAGCTAATCGCTAATCGCTAATTGCTAATCGCTGCCCTACCCCGGCGGCCACCTCATATCGCGCCCGCCCAGCAGATGCAGGTGCAGGTGAAACACCGACTGCCCCGAGCGCGGCCCGACGTTGAACACAGTGCGGTAACCCTCCTCGATGCCGCGCTCTCGCGCCAGCCTCGCCGCCACCAGGTGCAGGTAGCCGACGATCTCCGCGTCTTCGGGCTTGGCTTCCTTCAGCCCGGCAATGTGCTTCTTGGGGACGATCAGCAGATGGGTGGGCGCCTGCGGCCGGGTGTCTTCGAAGGCGTACACCTGGTCGTCTTCGTAGACTTTCTTCGACCGCGCCTTGCCGGAAATCACGTTGCAGAAGAGGCAGTCGGGCATAACAGTTTCGAGTTTCCAGTTTCCAGTTTCGAGTTGCCCGTCGTTCGGTCTATCGGTCTTTCAGTCCATCGGTCGGTCCAGGTCTGACCGGCAGACTGATAGACCGACAGACCGATCGACCCCAAAACTAATCGAGCCTCACCAAAAACGTGCGCTCCCGTGCGGCGGGGCTGTCTTTGGCCACTTGTTCGGCGCGATGCTTGTCGTCATCGGGCACGCGCACCCGCACCCACCAGTCGCCCACCGGGCTGGCGAAGGCCAGGACTTTGGCGCTGTGGTAGCGCCGCGAGAGCTTGTTCTGGATCTTGCGCGCGTCCTTCTCGTCGGGAAAGCCGCCCATCTGCACCGCCCAGCGGCCGCCTTTCTCGATCGGCGCCGGGGCCTGCAAGACCTCCACTTTGACCAGGGCGGTGCCGTGCCGCCAGACGTCCAGGGCCTTGGCGGCGGCGGCCGAGAGATCGATCACGCGGTCTTCCACAAACGGGCCGCGATCGGTAATGCGCACCAGCGCGGAGCTGCCGGTCTTCACGTTCGTCACCCGCACCACGGAATTCAGCGGCAGGGTGCGGTGCGCCGCGGTGAAGGCGTTCATGTCGTAAATTTCGCCGTTGGCCCCGCGGCGCTTGTTGTAGGGCGCTCCGTACCAGCTTGCCATGCCGGTTTCCACCCAGATGGGCTTGGCCTTGGGCGAGATCTCCGGCAGGCGGGCGCTGTCCGCGGGAGTGGTCGGGGGCGGCGGAACGTAGACGCGCGCCCGCTTCTTGCCACCGCAGCCGGTCAGCAGCAGCGCGGACAGCACGATCACCACGGAGGCACGGAGGCCCGGAGAAAAGTGAGGGCGTAAGGAACCCGGGAACTGGACGGCCATCGGCCAAAGCCTGCCCCGAGCGCAGCCGAGGGGACCATCGACCATCGACCAACCTTCGGCTAATGGCGGCCTTTTCGCGTCGAATCCAGGTAGTCCGCGAACCGCGCCAACTCCTCCGCCGCCTTGCGCAGGCCGCGGCTGGAATGTTCGCGCACCGAGGGCGCCACCTCGTCGTTGAGGTAGGTGATGAACTGCTCGGTTTCCCGCTCCAGCCGCCGGGCGGCTTCGTCCAGCTTGCGGCCCGCCCGCTCGAAGGGGTCGCGGGGGCGCTGTGTGCTTTTCTTCTGCGTACTCACAATGTTTCACGCCGGTCTGTGCGGCGCCAGGCGCAATGATTATGCGGCGCGCGACTTGCCCGGTCAACTGCCGTGCACCTGATGTGTAACGCGGGGCGCATTTAGCGATTGAGTGATTTCGTGCCTGAGTGACTGAGCCGACCCTGGCGCGTGTAAATCACTAAATCGCAAATCACTAAATCACCAATTCGCACCTGCCGTGCAAACTCTGGCGCGCTTTTCTCCTCTTATTAACTGGATTGTTACGGCGAGAGGCCCTACCAATGCTCCGCAGCCCTGGGCTGATCGTGACTTTCTGCGCCCTGGCCATGAGTACTATCGCGGCCGCGCAGGCAGGATCGGGGCGTCCGGCTCTGCCCGACGCGCCTTCGCAGCAGCGTGCCCATCAGATTGCCGCCGACCTGACGCTGACCACGCCATTGACCGCGCTGGCCAGCGCGCCGTATAAGCCGCTCACGCCACACCAGAAGTTCCGCTACTTTCTCCATCATGCCTACTCGCCGTATACCTTCGTCACCGCCATGTACGACGCCACCTACGCCCAGGCGATCGGCGATCCTCGCGGCTATGGTGGAGGCATGGAAGGCTGGGGGAAGCGGCTGGGCGCCGCCGTGGCCGGTACCGAGACACGCAGCTTCTTCGGCACCTTCCTTTTCCCCAGCCTGCTGCACCAGGACCCGCGCTATTTCGCCTTGTACAAAGGTTCGAAAGCGAAGCGCGCCTTCCACGCCCTCAGCCGCACCGTGGTGGTGCGCGCCGACGATGGGCACAACACATTCAATACCTCGGGACTGCTGAGTATCGCCTTCACCGAGTCGCTGGAGAACGCCTGGATGCCTGCCGGAGAGCGCGGCGCCGGCATCACCTTCAGCCGCATGCTGGGCGCCCTGCAAGGCGACGCCACCAGCTACCTGTTGCGCGAATTCACCCCCGACCTGCAACGTCTGTTCCGCCGCTTGGCGCCCAAGAAGGTGAAGCGGATCGAGCAGAGACTCCCGCCGGGAATCACCGGCACGCCGCCCAAGAACTGAAATGTGGCGCGGGCGCCCGCGCCCGCGCCCGCGAATCAATGGCCTGCTGCGGGCCGCTTCCTGGTGTGTATCGGAACCGTTCCCCTTCGTTTTCAACCAGTTACATCTCTGACCATTTAATGCACAGGGGTCCCACTGAGCCGCCAAATCGCCCGCTTTCATGCTTTCCAGATGGGTTCAGGCGGTCTTGGCCTCTAACATGATTTGAGTGGGGAGCGTGCGCCTGGCGTGGGGCCGGCGCCTGCGTTCAATTCATGGTTAGACCCGCAGTGGCTGCTTTCTTGCCAAGGGGTGAAATTTATGCCTAAACCGATCAAGTTTGTGGAACTGGGTCTTGTCTACGCCGCCAAGGCCGGCTGGCAGGTTTTCGATTTATTCAACCGCTTTCATCAGAAGCCGTCGTTTGTACCCAAGTGGTCTGAAAAGCCGCTGCTGAAATCCTACGAGAAAACCAGGCCGCCGCTGGGCTGGCCGCGCAACACCGATTCGCTCTGCCCCAGGTGCGTGCCGGAAATCCGCCGGCAGATTCTCGACGGCAAGCTGCCGCACGAAATCCTGCTGCACGAGCGCGTGGGCGAGATTCCGGCGCAGGTCATCGAGCGCGACGGCAAAATCCTGATGGTGAAGGACTGCCCGGTGCACGGCCGCTTCGAAGACGTGATGTCCATCGACCCGCCGATGTTCAAGCACCTGGAGGACACCTTTCCCGGCCGCGATGTGCGCGCGCACAACGACGAAAAGCTTCACCACCACGGCAGCAGCACGGTGAAATGGGGCCGCGGCGCGGTGCTCACCATTGACCTCACCAACCGCTGCAACATGATGTGCGACCCCTGCTTCATGGACGCCAACCAGGTCGGTTTCGTGCATGAACTATCGTGGGACGACATAAAGACCATGCTCGACAACGCCATCTCCATCAAGCCGCGCCGGCAGATGTCGGTGCAGTTCTCCGGCGGCGAGCCCACGCTCTCGCCCCACTTCCTGGACGCCATCCGCTACGCCCGCCAGGTGGGCTACAACTCGGTGCAGGCCGCCACCAACGGCATCGAGTTCGCCAAAAGCAAGGAGTTCTGCCGCCAGGCGGCCGAGGCCGGCCTGCGTTACGCCTACCTGCAATTCGATGGTATCGGCAACGCCGCCAACTCGCACCGCAAGGTCGGCAACCTGTTCGACGTGAAACTGAAGGCCATCGAGAACCTGTACCAAGCGGGTGTCGACATCGTCCCCGTGACAACCATTATCAACGGGATCAACAACGAGCAGGTGGGGCGCATCATCAAGTTCGCGCTCGATAACCCGCGCGTGATCAGCTTCTGCTCCTTCCAGCCGGTGTCGTTTACCGGCCGCGATGAGGCCATCACCGACGAGCGCCGCCAGGCCCAGCGCTACACCCTGGCGCACCTGGCGCACGACGTGAAAAGTCAGACCGGCCTGGGCGAGCCCACGCGCGACTGGTTCCCGCTCTCCTTCATTTCCACCTTCTCCGATTTCGCCGACCAGGTGCACGGCCCGGACGCGCAGTGGGGCCAATTGAGCTGCGGCTGCCATCCCAACTGCGGCGTCGGCATGGGCATCATGGTGGACAAGCTCACCAAGGAAGCCGCGCCGGTCACCGCTTTCCTGCACGCCGACCAGCTCGCCAAGGACGTGGGCCGCATCACCGACGGCGGGCGCAGCAGGTTCTGGTCCTCGCTCGGAATGGCGCTGGCGGTGCTGCGCAATTACCGGCCCTTCAAGACCACCCGCCAGTTCACCATCTTCGACCTGCTGATGAAGTTCGATAAGGGCTTCGGCCTATCGAAGAAGGCGCGCAGCGGCGCCTATGGCAAGGTCGGCGGGAACCGCACCATTGAGGACGTGGAGAAGCGCCGCAACGACCGCTGGAACGTTCTCTTCATCGCCGGCATGTGGTTCCAGGACCTGTACAACTACGATTTCCGGCGCACCGAGCAGTGCATCATCCCCTACGCCACGCAGCAGGGTGAAATCAGCTTCTGCGCCTACAACACCGGCATCGGCTGGCGCAACATAATCGAAAAGATGCACATGACCGCCACCCTCACCAAGTGGTACGAGGAGCACGGCCGGCACGAAATCTTCGCCGGCAACAAGAAGGTCGCGATCGACGAGGTGCAACTCAAAGCCCTTCAGCTCAACCGCGACCTGATCACCGAGGAAGAGCAGCACGACCTGGACCAGAAGGGCATCGCCAAGACCGCGCGCGACGAGAAGCTCCGCGCCCGCAACGCCAGGATGGCCCAGGACGCCGCCTACAACGCGCGCATGGCCAAGCTCTACCGCGAGGTGGTGCTGAAAGAGAAACAGCCGGATGGCTTCGTCCCGCTGAACAATCTTGCCAAGCCCGCCAACGGGAACGGCAATGGCAATGGGAATGGCAATGGGCAGTGTGGCACGACGCACGAGGAGGAACAGGAAACCGTGCTGGGCGATTAGACTTCGTTTCCGCACCTTGGCCACCGGACGCCCGGTGGCCTTATTTTGTGTGGCACGCGTGTGTAGCGGCGGAATTTATTCCGCCGTCCGGCGGATTGAAATCCGCCGCTACACAAGGCATGTGGTGCACGGCCCTGCCCTGAAGCGAAGTCGATCGATGGAGTTGCTGGTCGAGCCTGGCGCGCAACTCCTTGAACGCCTGTTGCGCCTGGTCCGTTGGCGCGGCATCGGCCGAGTCCACCACTGATAGCAACGTGCCCAGGCCGGAGAGCGTGCCGGCGAGCGGGTCGCGTTGGCCGGCGGGCGGCGGCGCCGCACCGGCGTTTGCAGCGCGGCGTTTCTGCAACGCGTCCCATGCCTGCCGCATGGCGGCCACAATCTGCATTTCCAGATCGAATTGCTTTTGCAAGTCGGCGGCGGTGGCTTTCACGCGCGGGTCCATCTTCAGGGTGAGCGGCTGGGTGGAGCTCTTGCCGTTTACTGCCAGCCGGACCTGGTACTGCCCGGGCAGGGCCAGCGGGCCGCGCGGCGCCGCCGCCATAGGCACGCCGTACACCGCTCCCAGGCCGTAATAGCGCGACAAACTGGGCGGGCTGGCATAGCGCAGATCCCACACGAAGCGGTGCTCGCCCGCGCCGGTCTCCAGCTTCGGCGGCGGGACGAACCATCCTTCGGCAATGGCGGCCGGCTCGTGCTTCGGCGCCTGGTCCAGCGAAGAATATCGCCGCACGATATTGCCCGCGGAATCCAGGATCTCCAGCGTGAGCTCTTGTGTAGCGGCGGATTTCAATCCGCCGCCCGGCGAAATAGATTCCGCCGCTGCACCTGGAGACAAGTAGTAGTCGATAATTGCCCCGGCGGGCGGGTTCTGTCCCATCGGCGTTTCCGGCGGCAGCGGCGTGTCGTGGCCCAGATCGCTGCGCACGCGCCTGGCGATCTGCGGCTGGAACAGGTGCAGATCGGAGTTGGCGATTTCCGGCGTCATCTGCCGTAGCGGCGTCACATCGTCCAGAATCCAGAACGAGCGCCCGTGCGTGGCGATGACCAGGTCGTCCCCGTGGACGACCAGGTCGTGCACCGGGGCGACGGGCATCTTATTCTGCAACGGTTGCCAGTGGCCGCCGTCGTCAAAGGAAACGTAGACGCCCAGTTCGGTCGCGGCGTAGAGCAGCCCCTTTCGCACCGGATCTTCACGGATGGCGTGGATATAGGCGCCAACTCTTCCCGAGGGGCTTTTCTCCCATGTCTTGCCGGAATCATGCGTGCGATAGATATGTGGCGCGTAATCGTCCAGGCGGTGCCGATCCACGGCGGCGTAGGCGGTGCCCGCGTCGAAGCGCGAGGCTTCCAGCATGCTGACCTTGCTCCAGTCGCCGAGGCTCGGGGGTGTGACGTTCTGCCAGTTCTTTCCACCGTCGCGGGTGAGCCAGATGCGGCCGGTATCGGCGCCAGCCCAGATCAGGTTGGCGTCCAGCGGCGAGGGCGCGATGGTGTAGACCACGCCGTAACAGCGGGCAACGGCGTTACTGATTGAGAGCGGCTCGTTCGCGGGCGAGGGCGGCCGGGCTACATCGCATCCCGTCAGGTCGGGCGAGATCTGCTGCCAGGAATCGCCGCGGTCGCTGGTCTTCAGCACGTATTGCGCGCCCATGTAGAGGGTGTGCGGGTCCTGCGGCGAAAACACGATGGGCGAGGTCCAGGTAAAGCGCAGCTTGCGCTGGTTGATCTCGGTGCCCCACTGTGAAACCGCGTTCGGCGCGATGTCTTGCGACTGCCCGGTGCGCTTGTCGAAGCGGGACAGGCCGCCGTAGGTGCCACCGCCGTAAACGATGTTCGGGTCGGAGGGGTCGGGCGCAATGTAGCCGCTCTCGCCGCCGCCCACCGGGTACCAGTCGCGGTAGGTGATGGAACCGTAGTCGCTGCGGCTGGTGATGGCCACGGTGCCGCTGTCCTGCTGCGCGCCGTACACGTAATAGGGAAACTGATCATCGGTGGTGACGTGGTACATCTGCGCGGTGGGCTGGTTGTACCAGGAGGACCAGCTCCGGCCACCGTCCACGCTGATCACCGTGCCCTGATCGCTGGCGGTGGCCATGCGCCGCGGGTCGTGGGGATCGACCCACAGGTCGTGGTAGTCGTCGCCGCCGGGCGCGCCCTTGATGGCCGTGAACGTCTTGCCGCCATCCAAGGAGCGATACAGCGCCACATTCGGCACGTACACGATATCGGGATTTTGCGGGTCCGCCGTGATCTGACCGAAATACCACTGCCGGCTGTAGATGCGCCGGTCGGCGCCGACATGACGCCAGGTGGCGCCGCGGTCGTCGGAGCGGTATAGCCCGCCTTCCTTGCCGTTGAGCGTGTCCAGCAGGACGTAAACAGTGCCGCGCGAAGCAGCAAGACCGGCGCGTCCCCAGTCGGAGGTGGGCAGGCCGTTGCCGCGGAGTTGCGTCCAGGTCGCGCCGCCGTCGGTGGACTTGTAAAGCCCGCTGCCGACGCCCTGCAACGGCGGATAGGTGCTCCACGGCGGCCGGCGCGCGTTCCATAGCGTGGCGTACACGATGCGCGCGTCTTGGGCGTCGAAGGCCAGGTCAATGGCGCCGGTGTTTTCGTCTTTATATAAAACCTCGCTCCAGGTGCGGCCCCCGTCCGTGGAGCGGAAAACGCCGCGCTCGGCGTTGGGGCCGTAGGCATGACCGAGCGCCGCCACCAGCACGGTATTGCGGTCGCGCGGGTCAACCAGGATGCGGCCGATCTGCCGGGTGTCGTCCAGCCCGAGATGCTGCCAGGTCTGCCCGGCGTCGGTGGATTTATAGACGCCGTTGCCGAAGCTGATGTCGGAGCGCATGTCGGCCTCGCCGCTGCCGGCGTAAATCACATTCGGGTCCGACGGCGCCACCGCCAGCGCGCCGATCGAGGCGATGGCCTGCGAGTCGAAAATGGGCGTCCAGGTACGGCCGGCGTTGGTGGTTTTCCAAACGCCGCCGCCGACCGCGCCGAAGTAAAACGTGTCGCGCTGGCCGGGGACGCCGCTCACCGTCAGGGCGCGCCCGCCGCGGAAGGGGCCGATCATGCGCCAGCGCATACCGGAGTAAAGGGTTGGGTTGACGGTTTGGGCGGCCGCCATGGCAGCGAGCAGCAGGTAGGGAACGAGTAATTTACGCGGGCGCATAGTGAACTGCGCAGTATAGAACAGCAGCCCGACGTTGGGGGGCGAACGCGCTCCAACGTCTGCCGCGAACGCACTCCAGCCGGAACCCACCCGTACACCTCCATTTGTGATCTAGCTCACATTCATGCGTGACTAATCTGGCGCGCGGGCGCTTTCTGTCCCTGAACGGCGCCCGCCCGCAGCGAACGGCGCAAACCCGCATTGGAGCGCTTTTGGGATTTGTCACGCCGCCGGGTTCTAATGAGACCGTCGCCGGAGTGTGGCGGACTGCGCGTCCGTCTGCTGCCGGAGACCACCCATGGAGGAGGACCCTGCTTTGAGCACACAGACGTTCTCACCGGCGCCCAAGGTGGCGCCCGGCGCGGAAGCCCCCAAGCCCGCCTTCGCCGGCGGCAAGCGGCCGGACTTCAAGATCATCCAGCCGGACACGACCTATGCCGGCTCGCCGATCGTCCCGGTGCAGAAGGGCCTGCCCAAGCTGACGCAGTCCTTGTGCCCGGAATGCAGCGAGCTGATCGCGGCCACCGTGTTCGAGGAGAACGGCAGGGTCTACATGGAGAAGAGCTGCGCCACGCACGGCTACTTCCGCGACCTGATCTCGCCGGACGCGAAGTTCTACCTCAAGATGGAGAACTGGCATTTCGGCGACAACCGCGGGGTGAAGAACCCGGCCATACCCAACGCCACCCGCTGTCCGGAGCAGTGCGGCCTGTGCTCGATGCACATGTCGCACACCGTGCTGGCCAACGTGGACCTGACCAACCGCTGCAACCTGACCTGCCCGGTGTGCTTCGCCAACGCCAACGTGCAGGGCTACCTGTATGAACCGGACATCACCCTGGTGCGCCGCATGTTGCAGGCGCTGCGCAACGAGCAGCCGGTAGCCGGACGCATCGTGCAGTTCTCCGGCGGCGAGCCCACCATTCATCCGCAGTTTCTGGAAATCTGCGCCATGGCGCGGGAGATGGGCTTCTCTCACATCCAGGCCGCCACCAACGGCATCCTGCTCGCCGACCTGGAATTCGCGCAGAAGTGCAAAGAGCACGGCCTCACCACGCTCTACCTGCAATTCGACGGCGTCTGCGACGACATCTACCGGCGCACCCGCGGCCAAGCGCTGCTGGAAACCAAGCTGAAGTGCATCGAGAACGCGCGCCAGGTGGGGATGAAGATCATCTTCGTGCCTACCATCGTGCGCGGCATCAACGATCAGCAGATCGGCGACATCGTGCGCATCGCCATCGACAACATCGATTGCGTTTCGGGCATCAGCTTTCAGCCGGTGGCCTTCACCGGGCGCATCGCGCGCCACGAACTGGAGGCCAAGCGTTTCACCGTCGGCGACCTGGCGCACGCCCTGGCCGACCAGACCGGCATCTTCGACGTGATGCGGGATTTCTTCCCCCTATCCTTCGTGGCGCCGTTCTCGCGGCTGGCCTCGGGCATGCGCGGCGGAGAGATTCCCACCCTGACCTGCAATCCGCACTGCTCCATGGGCACCTACGTGTTCGTGGATGAAAAGACGAAGACCGCCGTGCCAGTAACGCGCTTCATGGACGTCGGCGCCATGCTGCAGGACATGGACGAATACTCGCGCCGCTCCACCCGCAGCATTTCCCAGATGTTCACCAAGGTGAAGGCGTGGAACTCGCTGCGCCGCCATTTCAGGCCCGAGTTCGCGCCCCCGGGGTTGGACTTCAACAAGTTCCTGCAGACGCTGCAGGGTTTTACTGACAAGAAACTGGGCCGCGACGGCATGGACGGCAAGTACACCTACCGCACCCTGCTGGTCGCCGGCATGCACTTCATGGACCTGTACAACTACGACGTGGAGCGGGTGAAGCGCTGCGTGATTCACT